>ERZ651776.4262-NODE-4262-length-13362-cov-6.927738_pt1 | contig 13362 bp, 13 predicted proteins | sample MGYA00514761_ERZ651776 | MGnify/ENA metagenome assembly ERZ651776 | reverse complement strand
CGACGGCGGTGTCACGACGCTCGAACTCTACACATGGAACCGCATCTACGACGTCAACGTGACCGGCATGTTCCTCACCTGCAAACACGCCATCCCGGCCATGCGTGCGTCGGGCGGCGGAGCGATCGTGAACATCAGCTCGGTTGCGGCGATCGCTTCGGCCGGGATCGCGGCCTACAAAACCTCGAAGGCGGCGGTGAATGCGCTCACCCAGCATCTGGCGGCAGCGAACTTCACACACAACATCCGAGTGAACGCCATCATGCCGGGTTTGATGGATACACCCATGGCCGTCGGTGGATATGCCCGAGCCCGCGGCGTGGACCCCGAGCAGATCCGCGATGGTCGTAACAAGATGGTGCCGTTTGGCGGTCAACAAGGCACCGGCTGGGACACCGCCTACGCTGCACTGTTTTTAGCGAGCGACGAAGCTCGATTCATCACCGGCGTGTTGCTCCCGGTCGACGGTGGCGCCGCAATCCGAGTCGGCTGAAACCACTACAGAGAGATGAGGCATCACTATGACTAGCCCCCGAATACCCCCTGTCCCCAAGAGCGAGATGTCCGCCGAAGCGCTGGCCGCGCTCGGGCCACTTGCCCAACGCTCTGACATCGACAACGTTTTCGCCACGTTCGTCCAACACCCAGACCTGTTCCGGCGGTACTCACCGCTGGGCAATCACATCCTGTTCAAGTCCACGATTGGCGCTCGAGAACGTGAGCTCGCGATCCTGCGCATCGGCAGCCTGAACCGGGCCGAGTACGAATTCGCCCAGCACACCGTCATAGGCATCGACTGCGGTCTGACGATGGACGAGGTCGCTCGAGTCCACGATGGTCCCAGCGCCGAGGGTTGGAATGACCTCGATCGGTCCATCCTGCAAGCCGTCGACGAACTCTTCGACGGCGGCAAGGTTGCCGACGAAACGTGGACCAAGTTGTCCGAGTCCTACGACACCAAACAGATGATGGATCTGGTGTTCTCGATCGGTGTTTACAACATGATCTCATGGTCGCTCAACAGCTTCGGCGTGCAACTCGACGACAAGCTCACCGGCCATCCCTGGCCGTTCACCGACTAGTTGGTCGTCACTTCACTTCGCGGATCAGGCCTTCTTGGGCGATGGTGGCGATGTGGGTGCCGTCGGCGGTGAAGACATGGCCGGTGCTCAGGCCTCGGGTGCGGAGGATGCCGTGGCCGTCCATGTCGAACAGCAGCCAGTCGTTGGCATTGACCGGGCGATGGAACCACATGGCGTGATCCAGGCTGGCGGTCATGTACGTCTCGTCCCAGGATTCGTGGTCTTCGGGCATGCCCTTCGGGTGTGCATGGGCAACTGCTTCCATCGCGTTGCTGTCGCTGAGATAGGCCAGCGCACACAGGTGAATCCGAGGGTCGTCGCTGAGAACGCCCGGGTAACGCGCCCACACAAGTGACCGCGGTTGGTTGCCTTCGAGCTCTACATCGCAACGGTCGACGCCAGCGCCCTCACGGTATGACTCGATCGTGGTTGGATCGGGTGCGTCGGTGGGGAAGATGGCTGTCTGGGTTTCGACACCTTCTTCATGTCGCTGGAATGAACACGACAGGTTGAAGATTGCGCCGCCGCTCTGGCGAGCCACGACACGACGGGTCGAGAATGAACGACCGTTGCGGATGCGATCGACTTCGTACCGAACTGGCTCAGCCGGATTGCCGCCAAGGATGAAATAGCTGTGCATCGAGTGCAGTACATGTTCGTCGGCAACGGTCTGGGTGGCGGCCCACAGTGCCTGGGCAATGACCAGTCCGCCGAAGATGCGGCCCCACGGATAGTCGGGGCTCTGGCCGACCCATACGTCGGGCCCATGGGTTTCGAGGTCGAAGACGCAACTGACGTCGGCAGGCTCTTGCTGTTCGCTCACAGTTGTGAAGCTACCTTGCTGTGTATGCCGATCACGCTTGCAGCCATAACCATTCCCCCTTCATGACCATCACGCTTGACGACTTCGAAGTGTTTTGCCGACGTTCATTCGACGGCGTCTTGGCGGTAGTAGACCGGCTTGGTGATGAGCTGATCAATCAGCACCCGCCTCACACCGGTGGCAGCACACCGTATGCACTCGTTACCCACATCTTGGGCGCGTGCGAATGGTGGGTCGGGCACATGGTGGCTGGCGACGAATCGCATCGGGTGCGTTCCGACGAGTTCGCTGCATCGGGTTCTGTGGCTGAACTGCACGCCGCCATCGCCGACTGGCTTGCACTGCTCACTGATCGTCGCCCTGTACTCGCAGCAGCGACGGAACTAACCGAGATCCCAAAGACCCAGATACCGCTCGCAGGCGAGTGGACGGTCGGTGCGGCACTCATCCATGCATATGAGGAACTGGCCCAACACCTGGGCCATCTCGAAGTCACCGCCGACCTGCTGCTCGCGAATCGCTGACGAACGTTCGTGGACTGACGCCTGGTCCGGTAACTTCGTGCCATGACTGTTGCACTTATCACTGGCGCCAACTCGGGAATCGGACGCAGCGCCGCTGTAGATCTAGCTGCAAAGGGGTGGACGGTCTACGGATCGATGCGTAGCTCGGAAAAAGGCGAGAAGCTCGCGGCCATGTGTGCCGAGGCCGGGGTCGAAGTGCACCCGGTCATCTGCGATGTGACCGACACCGAATCGGTGAACCGTGCCGTGGCCGAGGTCATCGCCGCCGCCGGCCACATCGACGTGCTGGTGAACAACGCGGGCATTGGCGGTAACGGTGTGTGCGAAGAGACGTCGATCGACGAATACAAAGACGTCATGGACGTCAACCTCTACGGCGTGATCCGGGGCGTGCAGGCGGTACTGCCACACATGCGTGAACGGGGTACCGGATGCATCATCAATGTCTCATCGATCGCTGGTGTGATCGCTGCGCTCGCACAGTCGCCCTACGTTGCATCGAAGTGGGCACTCGAAGGACTGACCGAAGGACTCGCCCAAGAAGTTGTGTCCCATGGCATCCGGGTCGCACTCATCGAGCCAGGCATCGTGAAGACCGCGATCATGGCCAAGAACACCGCTGCGCCCAACGCCAGCGGGGCCTATGACCGGGCCTATCAGCGCATGTTCAACTTCTACACGACCGGCCTGGCAACGCCAGGTCAGCCGTCTGAAGTCGCTGAAGTCATTTACCAAGCCGCAACCGATGAGACACCAAAACTTCGGTACACCTGCGGCTGGGGTGGTTCTGAACTGGTGGCGGGAAAAGCCAAGATCAGCGATGAGGACTGGGTGGCACTCGGCGCAATCGAGAGCGACGCAGACTATGCCGCTCGATTCAAGGAACTCTTCGACCTCGATCTCGTGAGCTGATGTAACGAATTGGCATACCGGCTGTCTAGGTTGACGGACCGAGGTCGATGGACGCCCGCGCGAGCGCGGCCAGCTCACGGGAGAGTGGAATGAAGCGGCACTTGTGGGTACTCGTGGCCAGCGCGCTGGTGGCGACGTCGTGCGGCGGTGGCACAGCCACCCTGATCGAAGACTCGGCCGGCAGCGCCGGGCAACAGGTAGAGGAACCTACGCTCAACCAGGCCGAACCACCTGCCCCACCCGTGCCCACTGCTGTTACTGCCGCCGAGCCCACAGCAACGCCTGTCCCGCCGACGGCGGAACCCACGGCGGCCGATCAGCCGTTGTCGTTGTTGGACGGCTTCCGGGTCGGCGACTGTTTCAACAACGCTGGCACCGTCGACGGCGAAGATACGCCGACAAGCCCAGTCGACTGCAACGCCGAACATGAGTACGAGGTCTTTTACGTCGGTGAAACCGGCGACGGCCTTGACGCGCCACACCGCTTCGGTGTCGACTTCACCGATTCGTTGTTCAGCACTTCTTGTGCTCCGGCAACGATCGAGTTTGGCGGCGCACCATGGGACGTCTTGCCGTTCGGCACAAGAGTATGGACGCCACGTGAAGTCGATTGGGTTGCTGGCGATCGCACGTTTCTCTGCACTGCCGAGGCAGGTCTGCGAAACGAGAACCCGTTCAAGGTAGGGACGGCTGCCGGTGGCACGCTGGTGTCTGACGAAGGCGTGGTTGCCCGGGCCACGGTTGGGGTGCAACGCGATCTGTTCTTCTCATTCCAAAGAAGCAAGCTCTATCCGCTGACCGGCGGTGAATTCGAGCTGCCGAATCTGTCGCCAAGTGTCCTCACTGCCGGTTTTCTCTTCGGGTCACCACTCCAGGACAGCGAAGGCGACGGCAGCCGGACCTATGACTACAACTTCGACACCGGTGCCGTGACACAACTCGAGACCGGACTCGAAGGATGGGAACTTGCGAGCCCACTGTTCGTCCTTGATATCCCCGCGTTCGTGTTCGCCGGTCGCGAAACCAAGGCCGATGATTGGGACCTTTACCAGAGCCGAACCGGTCAGGAGCCGTTAAGGCTGACCGATGCTCCAGGCGATGATCACTGGCCGACCTTGACCCCCGACCAGTCACAGATTGTGTACCACTCGGCTGGCGATATTTGGAGTATGAATGTCGATGGCAGCAACAAGCGCCAACTCACCACGGATCCTGCTGGCGACTTCGAGTCCGCAGTGTCGCCTGATGGCACGAAGATCGTCTTCGCTTCGGACCGCTCCGGGAACGACGATATCTGGATCATGAACAGTGATGGTTCTGACCAGCAGAATCTCACCAACCATCCCGCCGCTGAAGCGTGGCCGTTCTTCAGCGGCGATGGCAATGTGATCTACTTCCAATCGGACCGGCTTGGCGTGCAGTCGAACATCATGATGATGGAACTCGACGGATCGAACCAGTCGTACTACTCGTTCGAGTTCATGACGAACGCAGCCCTTTTGCCTGATGCGATCACGACTCGATTGGCTACTGACCTGCCCACTATCACCGAAGTGCTCACTAGTACGGTCGCAGGCATCGTGCCCGGCGCCGAAGGTGATCTGACCGAGGTCTCCCACTCGTCTGGCCGGTTGATTCCGTCGCTGCCAGCTGGGTGGGAGTACGAGGAGATCGGCGGTGATGATCCCGCGTCGATGGTTGCTGCACCGAGCATCTCCGCGTTCAACGACACGTGGGATACCGATGGGGTCCTGATCACACTGATCGAAGCGTCGTCGGAAGCCGACGTGGTTGCTCGCGTCGATGCGACCGCGGCAGCGAATGACAGCTCGTGTGATCTCGACGACCAGTCCACCTCGGTTACTGGGGAACTTGCGACTTTCGCACGGCGCTTTCGTTGCGGCACCGACAACATCGCATTGGTCGTCGGGGCATTTAACTCCGATACGAAGGTCGGGGTTCTCTTCGAAGGCCAGTGGGACGCGAACCCAAGCGCCGAAACCGACGAGGCCCTCATCAACGAGATCGGTGAGCTTCTCGTCTGGGGCTAACCAGCCGGGGCGGTTCGGTCGACACAGTACGGTGTGTGCATGGCCGATTCGTGCTGCGAGGGTAAGTCCGACGAACTCGTCGGGCTGCGAGAGAAGCAAGCACGGGTGTTGTGGATCGTTCTTGCGGTGAACGCCGTGCTTTTTGTCGCGGAGTTCGTTGTTGGTTGGGCCGCACATTCAACCGCGCTGCTGGCGGACTCGTTGGACATGCTGGGCGATGCACTTGTCTACGCCTTCAGTCTGTGGGTACTGCACCGCGGAACCCGGTGGCGAGCACGGGCTGCACTGAGCAAGGGTCTTGTCCAGGCGGCGTTTGGCATCTTCGTGCTTGGCCAGGCGGCATGGAAACTTGGCGGTAGTGCCGAAGTTGATGCGTCCGCAATGGGCGTCATGGGCATGTTGGCGCTCGCGGGTAATTCGTGGTGTTTCTATCTGCTGTGGAGTCACCGAAGCGATGATCTCAATATGCGATCCACCTGGTTGTGTTCACGCAACGACCTAGTCGCCAACACGGCGGTTCTGGGTGCAGCAGCTCTGGTCGCACTGTTAAATAGCAAATGGCCAGATGTGATCGTCGGTGTTGCAATCGCCGCACTCTTCCTTCGCACCGCGGTCACCGTGATAGGTGAAGCGCGTCGCGAGCTTGCCGAACACAAACGGGTGTCCGTAGGCGTCCAAGGCTGACGGGGTCGTGCTTGCTTGCGTCCAGCCGTTGTTGCTCAGGACCAGGTGATACGGCTGAGGTACAGGGTCGAACAGTAGAAGACGTCGCGGGCACCGCCGGCGGTGAGGAACATGCCGTTCGCGATGCGTGATCCGGTCGAGACACGGTCGATCAGCGCGCCACTGGTGATGTCGACCACGATGAGATCGTCGGAGCCGTCGGCGGTGAAGTCATTGATCACGAGTTCACCTGAATCGGGAAACACGATGGGTTGCATCGACGCTCGTGCGTCGAGTTGCCAGGCAACGTTGAGCTCGCCGCCGGCTGTGCTGACACCAGCGAGCCCGCCGTTTATCGAGTCCCACGTAATCGCCATCTGATGTTCGGGCACATGCACCGGGGGAGCGATGATGCCGCCGCCGGGCGTACCGAACGGTTCAATTGACACGACATCGTGCGGGTCTTGAAGCGATATCCGTAGGAGTCTCTGGGCACCGGGCCATGGCGCATCGCGCCGCCATGACATCGCTCGGCCTGGGGGTTCGGGGTACCGGCCATTTGGCTCGACGTTGTGGATCATGCGCACCGACTCAATGTCGCCGCAGTCCATGATCCAGGCTGCGTCGTCGGACAAGCAGGAATCCCACGCCAGACCCCAGTGGTCGCCAGCGGTTCGGTAACGAGGCTGCCACTCGTCGACGGCCATGCCATCGGGAGTTACGTCGATGCGCCACAGGTGTTCGGTGCCGGGAACGTACACCCGGTCACCGGTAGCGGTGCGCTCAGCAGCGATGCGTCCCATCGAACCTTCGGGTAGGAGGAGCGCGTCGCGAATCTCCAACGTGTCCGGGTCGAGGCGGGTGATCGTGGTGCCGCCCTGGCCCTCCAGACGGAGATCCTTGGTGATCAGTGATCCGTCGCTCAAGGACAACAACCCGTTGTGGGCCCGGTCGGCAGGCAAGGCCATCTCGGCCACGATGCTCAAGTCGTTCGGGTCAAGCCGATGCAGGTAACTGCCGTTGATCGAATGGATCGACCCGTTCGCGTGCGCCAGGATTGCGCCACACCACACATGTTCGCCGCACGGCAGTTCGGGCGATGTCGCAACTGGCTCAAGTGTCTCGGGGTCGATGCGTTGCACCCAACCAAACGGGGGAGGCCCACTGAATGCAGCCATCGTGCCTCCGACGAACCATTCGCCGGGATCGCGCTCGATCACCATCACATTCCATCGACCGTTGTTGACGGTGGTGATCGACGCGGTACCGGTGGCAGCATCAAGCCGCCCTGGTGAGGCTTTCTGCCGTTGGTTGCCTCCACATTCAACTGGCCATGGGGATGGCCAATAACCGGGATGGGGTGCCTCTCGGTCGAGAGCGTTCAGAGTCATACCGACGACGGTAGGCCATGGTGGCTCGTCGGCAAATATGCGTGTCGGCGCGATGGGTGAGAACGGTGCGGCAATACTGGTGTGATGACCTACGAACGTTTTCCGTTGGCGCAGCTGCCAACGCCGCTCGACTTCGCTGATCGTCTGACCGAGGCGTGGGGTGGCCCCCAGATCTGGATCAAACGTGATGATCTGACCGGTTTTGGACTGTCGGGAAACAAGGTCCGCAAGCTCGAATACCACGTGGCTGCTGCCAAGGCCGCCGGTGCGACCACACTTGTCACGTGTGGAGCGGTGCAGTCAAATCACTGCCGGGCGACAGCGATCGCTGGTGCCAAGACCGGCATGAAGTGTGTGCTTCTGCTGCGGTCACCAGACGGTGACCCACCGGAACGGGTCGAGGGAAACCATCTGTTGCAGCGGCTCGCTGGCGCCGAAGTCAGGTTCATCACCCCACGACAATGGCATGATCGCGAGGCGCTCATGGTCGAGGTCGCGGCCGAACTTGCAGCCGCTGGTGAACAGGCATGGACTATGCCTGCTGGCGCGTCAGACCGGCTCGGCGTGGCTGCGTTCGACAATGCGTTGGTCGAGTTGAGTGAACAGATCGACGGCCCGGTCACCATCTGGCATGCAAGTTCGTCGGCAGGCACCACAGCTGGCCTCGCGTTGGGTGTTGCCCGCAACGGATTCGACATGACGGTCGTTGGCGCCTCGGTTGGCGAGAGCGAAGCCGAGTTAGGGGACCACGTCAGTGCGCTTCTGGCCGAAGCCGGCGGTGCCGACGCACCGTTCGAGGTGATCGACGACTACGTGGGTCTCGGTTATGGCAAGACGACCGACGAGGAGCTCCATGTGCAGATGGAGGCGACTCGGCTGACCGGCCTCATCTGGGATCCGACGTATACGGGTAAGGCCCTCTATGCCCTCAAGCGTGAGATCGATCGAGGACGCTTCGCCGCAACCGACAAGGTAGTGTTCTGGCACACCGGCGGTGGGTTCGCAGCCTTCGCCCACACGTTTCCGCTAGAGGCCTAACTTCGTCAACCGGACTGCTTCCCATTCCGGACGTTCGGCTTCCTCACCCCGGTTGAGGCGAGCGATCTGTTCGCCGTCGGCGCTCCAGACATGGCACGTATTCGTGTTGAGCCTGGTCCGCCGCTCGGCATCAGCTTCATCGCGTTCGGCTCCTGACCACACGGCAGGGTCATCGTGGAGTCGGGCCAGGCCCCAACTTGCCTGCACTGCCACCGGTGCGAGCGCAATGAGCAAAGCGCCGACGTGAGAACACCCCATAGGTCCGCCGAAGAGTTCCTTGACCTTGCGGCTGTACCCCCGAGCGATCGACACTCCCACGAGTTGTTGGTACGAGTCCAACACCTGGGTGCATTGGCCATAAGGGCGTACCTGCATGGTGGTCGTGATGTCCAGGATCTCGAAGGTGTCGCCGGCAACGATCATCTCCACGATCATGTCGTGAATGACCAGCGGCTCACCGTCGGCCATCCCCAAGCCCTGCGGTTTGGTATCGACCAGTCGGCCGACGAGCCTCATGGTGCCGTTGCCTTCGTCGAAGGCCTCGGTTTCGTAACTGCGATGGTGGATCGAAATGGGTCGACTCATATCGCGAAGTTATCCCCACACCCCAGGCAGCGTTAAGTTCGTGGCATGGAGTTTGGGATTGCACTGAAGCTGTTACACGATGCCAAGGCCGAGGCCCGCATGGCCGAGGACCTGGGTTTTGACTACCTGTCGACCGGCGAGCACATCAGCTTTTACGTGCCGACGGCGAACAACATCGTGGCGCTTGCAGCAGCCGCCGGGGCGACCGAACGGATCAAGCTGCTCAGCGGCATCGTGCTGGTGCCGCTCTACCCGCCAGCGCTGCTGGCCAAACAGGTCGCCATGCTCGACGTTGTCTCCGGTGGGCGGTTCTCGTTGGGAATCGGTGTGGGTGGTGAAAATCCACGTGAGTTCGAAGCGGTCGGTGTGCCGGTTGAGGAGCGGGGTGCTCGCACCAACGAAGCACTCGAGGTGATCAACCTGTTGCTCACCGAGAAGAACGTGAGCTTCGATGGTCGGTTCACCACCTTGAACGACATCACGATCTCGCCCAGCCCGATCCAGAAGCCACGTGTGCCGATCTGGGTTGCGGGCCGCAAGGATGTGGCAATGAAGCGGGTCGCCAAATACGGCGATGGCTGGATGCCGTACATGTACACACCTGACATGCTGGCCGACTCGATGAGCAAGATTGCCGACTACAGCGTCGAAGCGGGCCGCCCGGCCGACGCGGTGCAGGGTGGCCTGTACATCTTCACCTGTGTGCACGAGAGCCGCGATCGGGCTCTCGAGATGGCGAACGAGCAGTTGAGCAAGCAGTACAACCAGGACTTCACCAAGTTGGTCAGTAAGTACACGATCTCGGGATCACCCGACGACTGCATCGAGCAGATCAACTCCTACCGCCAGGCCGGAGCCGAGACGGTCATCTTCGCCCAAGGTTGTCCACCCGACTATGTCGAAGCAAACACCCGGCTTATCGGCGAAGCCATTCTTCCAGCGTTCGCGTAAGACCAGTTTGGACGATGGCTGGCACGTTTGTGGTGGTGTTGGTCGTCCAGTGACCGGTCTAAGAAGCGGCAGCCCGCGAAACTGTTGCGAAACAGGCGTTGGGTGATGCAGCGACGGGGGCAGGAGCGGCCACAATGGGTCATGTGCCGACGGACCCACCTGTAGCCAATGATCAACAGTCGGTGGTTGGCTCCCGTCGAGCCTTTCTCGCTGGGGCTGGCGCTGCAGCAGTCGCAGGGCTAGCCACAGCCTGCTCGGGAAGCGACGTAGCCCGCCAGGCCGGGGCCGAAACAGCATCGACCGGAACAAGACCGACCGAAACAGCGAACGGTGAGCTCGCGTCACTGCAGCCGACAGCATCACTCACCCCGGTGAGCTTCTTTGGTGACCATCAAGGTGGAGTGCTGCTTGCGCCGGCACCTGCCGGACTGGTCGCATCGTTCGACGTCATTGCTGCTGACCGCGCTGCGCTGGTTGTCGCGATGGAAGCCCTGTCGACCGAGATCGAACGGCTCATGAGTAATCAAGCGATCGAACCGGTCGACGAGTTTCTGCCGCCTGCCGATTCCGGCATCGTCGACGAGTTAACGGGTACCACCGGGGTGTCGGTCACGCTTTCGGTTGGATCCAGCCTGTTCGACGATCGTTTCGGTCTGAGCGACCAGCGGCCTCGAGAACTCGTCCCCATGCCCCGGTTCTTTAATGACCGGCTTGTGCGTGACGAACTGTCCGGCGGTGATCTTTCGGTCACCATCACGGCACCCGATCAGCAAACTGCGGTCTTTGCACTCCATCAGATCGTACGAGTAACAGATCGTCAGCTACGGCTGCGATGGGTGCAGGAGGGCTACAACCAACTGCTGCCCGAACGACCAGGGCAAGTCGCGCGCACGCGGAATCTGTTGGGATTTCGCGACGGAACATCGAACCTCGACCCAGCCGACGTAGACGTTATGCGCGAGTTCGTATGGGTGCAGCCCGGCGACGACGAGCCGGAGTGGGCTGTCGGCGGCACCTATCAGGCGGCGCGCATCATTCGCATGCTCATCGAGTTCTGGGCAACCGCAGCGCTCGTGCGTCAGGAACAGATCTTTGGTCGCCACCGCGACACCGGCGCTCCACTTGGCCAACAGGCCGAAGGAGATCAGCCGACGTTCGTGTCGAATCCAAACGACGACGCCATCCCTCGGCGTGCCCATATGCGGCTGGCTAACCCCCGAACACCCGGTACCGGCCGCATCCTCCGCCGTGGGTTCAGTTATCTGAATGGTGCAGACCGAGACGGCACACTTGATCAGGGACTGCTGTTTCTTTGTTACCAGCGGGCGCTGAGTACTGGTTTCCTCGAGGTGCAAACCCGTCTTGATGGCGAGCCGCTCGAGGACTATGTGAAACCCATCGGTGGCGGTATATCCTTTGTCCTTCCGGGACCGGCCCCAGGCGGCTGGCTCGGCGAATCGCTGTTCGCATGACGGTTGTCGACCTACAAAACACCCCGCCCCCTACAGAGTGGGGAGTAACCGTTGATCTGGCCGCCATCGAAGCGCTTGCCGACCTCTGGGCAGGCACCGAGTTCCCGCTGCCCGAGTTCGACTACCCCGGGACACCAACTGACCGGGTCGACCAATGGTGGTTCGATTACGTGACGCTTGGCGTATCGGTGATGGCCTGTCTGTGGCCGCCCGAAGGCGAAGCCGTCTGGCACGCTGAACACGACGGCGAATGGCTCGACGATGCGCCGGGGATCTTTACCTGCTTCACCAGAACACTTGGTGCGAACGGGATCGACCTCGATTGGTTCGCGAACCTGTCCGATGCCGAAGGCGCTGCATTCTTTGCTGGTCGAGGCGTGTTGCAGCTCATCCCTGAACGAGTGCAAACGCTCCGCCACACAGCGGCGACACTGCAACAGCGTTGGGAGGGAAGCGCCCGACATCTCGTCGAGGAAGCTGGCCGTGATGGCAGTGAGATCGTTCGGCTGCTCATCGAGACGATCCCGGCGTTCGTTGACCGGCCAACAACCGACGCTGGTATCGCTCACTTCGACAAGCTCGCTCATCTCGCTGCAGCGATCATGGCAGCGGGTGTTGGGTGGGGCGACGCAGGATTTTCTGGCTACGACAGTTTCCCGGTGTACCCCGACTACATGTTGCCCCGGGTGTTTCGGCACTACGGCATTATGAACTATGAGCTTGCCTTGGCCGAACACATCGATGGCCGGTTGATGGTGCCCGCAGACTCACAGGAAGAACATGCGATTCGATGGGCAACGGTGTACGCCGGCGCGAAGTTGACCGTGGCGTTGTCTGAGCGAGGAACCGTCGTGGGCGGTCCTGCACTGGACTATCGGCTGTGGTCGATAGCCGTGCTCGGGCCCGACGCGCGCTCCTTCGGAGAACATCATCGCACCATCACCCAGGTGTACTAACCGGTTGGCCGTTGTCGGTCACAACAGCATCCAGACCAGGCTTGTGGGCTGACCGAACTACAACCCTCTGCCGCACAGACTTGAGGCGATGGTCAAACTGATCTCCAGTCATACTGATGTGATGGCCCTTTGGCGAAATCAGCTGCTCCCGCGGCTCATCGATCTGACACTCGGCACCGACGACGTCAGTGCATGGCGTAAGAAGTGTTTGCGGGGCATCGAAGGTGTTGTCGTCGAACCCGGCTTCGGTAGCGGCCTGAATATCGTGCATATGCCCGAGGAAGTCACCCGTGTCTACGCAGTCGACCCGGCGGTGGTCGGGCAAAAGTTGGCAGCGGGTCGTGTTGCCGCGTCATCGATCGAGGTTGCGTTCGTTGGGCTCGACGGCGAGCGTCTACCGCTCGATGATCACAGCTGTGACGCAGGCGTTCTTACCTTCACCCTGTGCACGATCCCTGATGCTGCTGCGGCGCTTGCTGAACTCCGTCGTGTCATTCGTCCCGGTGGCACGCTTCACTTTGTGGAGCACGGCGCCTCGCCCGATGCCAACGTCAAGAAATGGCAGGACCGGGCGACACCACTGCAAAAGCGAGTCGCCGATGGTTGCCACCTGAATCGGCCGATCACCGAGCTGATCGCCGATGCTGGTTTCACGATCGAATGGACCGAGGCGTCGTACGTTGGCCGTCCCAAGGCGGTCTCGTATTTCACCGCTGGTGTTGCTCGAAACCCCAGCTGACTGCACCAACATGTGAATGGATTTGTCAGCCGGGAAACTGGCGCGCAGTATGGAGTATGGCTGCACCTACACCAGAGTTCGAACCGGGCACAGAGCAATATCACTCGCTCGTAGATCACGCGTTGATGACAACTCGAGGCGTTCGTCGTCGGCTCGACTTCGAACGCGATGTTGA
>ERZ651776.4261-NODE-4261-length-13363-cov-4.654524_pt1 | contig 13363 bp, 16 predicted proteins | sample MGYA00514761_ERZ651776 | MGnify/ENA metagenome assembly ERZ651776 | reverse complement strand
ATGCTGAGCAATACCTTGGAAACAGAAATTCATTGCTAGACGACTCGTACGCGCGCTTTAAGCCCCATAGAGCCTTCCCAACTGCAGGTATGCTGCCTCTTTTTCACTGTTAATCGTCTTCAAAGAGCGCCACGGGTGCGCCTGAAGCCGAATCACGGGCATATCATCTTCTAAGACAACATCTTCTTTTGTTAGCCCAACGGCTTCATACAATATCAAGCCCAGCTTGAAAATACCACGCAAGCAAAGAGTTGCAAAAGCCAAACTTTGTTGACCATCTCGAGCAAAATCAGCCGTCAATGGCGACCACCTTTCATTCGCTCATGAACGGCTGTCATTCCTCTCTCAGTCATATCAGTAACTTCTACCGCATGTTTTTGAAGCAGGTTTACAACAGCCGCGTTCGAAGACGTCTGGGTTACTTTTACACCCGTGCCGGTCTTTTCAATCTCCGTATCAATCTCCTCATAAACACCAAACAATGCGTCCAATGTTGGCGATTGTATGATGACGGCTGGGTTTTTTCCCTCTTGAAGACGTGTAACCATCATAGAAACATGAGATACGATTGCGTCGCGTAATTCAACATCTTGAGCTTCAGTTATTGTGATGATACCGTTTGGTAATTTCTCAACCGATCTGACTATGCCTTCGTGAGAGCGAAATATTTTCTTAAGATCGTCTATCTCTTGTTCAGTAATGTCTTCGCCCTGCAACCCTGGCATGTTTATCTCATCATGTTGGTGCTGGCTCGAGCGAGTTGCTTTTTGTGACGCCTGATTACCATGATGCAAATGGTGCTTCATAAAATAATTGTGATTGTTGGATTTAAAGTACATGTATGCAAAAGCTGCAGCGGCTCCAATGCAAAGCATAAGCAGATATTTCACAGTGGTATTCATTCCACTATTTTTTCATCGAGCATTTTCAGATATTTCGCAATAAGATTTCTATCTTCTGTAGTAAGTTTTGCAGTGTTATCAATCACCGCTGCCATCTTACCCCCGGCAACATCAAAATCAGGCGTCATACCTGAGAGTAAATATTCAGAAATCTCTTCAACGGTCCATTTCAAATCATTGGGGTGAATACTAGGGATCCTACCCTTACCACTCGGATTCTTTGCTCCTTTCATCCACTGGCTTCTTATCGAGGCTCCAAAAACATCTCGCGGTGTGTGACACTCTGCGCAATGACCAAGTGCCTCAACCAAATATGCACCTCGCTCATGCGGGTTTGCAATAAATGAGGAATCGAAGAATAGTTTTTTCCAGATACCAACACTCATTCTAATGTTGAAAGGAAAATCCAACTCATGATCTTTGCTCGGCGTTTCGACGCTCGGCAGTGTCTTCCAATACTCCCAAAGGTCAGCAATGTCCTGATTAGTCATTTTGGAATATGATGTGAATGGGAAAGCCGGGTAATAAGGGTTATTTTGCGGACTTTGACCAAATTTTAAAGCGGTATAAAAATCGCCAAATGACCACCCGCCAATTCCATGAACTTTGCTCATAGAGACATTAGGCGCGTAGAAAGTGCCAAATGGCGTCACAAATTGCTCACCACCACCTAAATACAATTTTTGATCTTTGCTTTGCCCCAGGTGGCAACTATTACAACCGGCTGCAGCAAAGATGTATTCGCCACTGACTTTGTTTCCAATCAAGTTCAAAGCACTAGTTTCAATTTTCTGACCGGGCTGTACCAACGCGTAAAGAAAAAAGATCAGGCATATAATAATGCCGGAGATGAAATAGACTTGCGTTCTGTAAGATCGAAAAATAACACCCAATTTTATTTCTTTTCTCGGTAGCTTGTATGGCAAGTTTTACAAGACTTGGACAACTGCCCCAAAGCAGGTTTTAAATTTTCGAAGCTTTGAAAAGAGGCGGCCAAACTATTTGCATCTGTCGCTAATTTCAGTGAAATCTCAGTGAAATTATCAAACTCTGCCCAGATGTTGGGCTTAGCCTCTGATTTTGGGTCAGTAGAATTCTTTTTGAAAGTATCTGGCGTTTCAGTCGCCAAACGTGAAATTTCTTTAATCACGTTGACTGCTTTTTCTTGCTCAAAAGGAATCTTCTGTTTGAGCATCATACCAATCACTTTCATATTATCAGCCATCGAAGACATCAACTTCATTCTTGCCATCACATCTTTGTCTTTGACACCGCTGTGAGCTAACGCAGCACTAACGGTTAAGAAATTGAAAACAATAATTACTTTTAAACTTTTTGTGACCATTTCAACTCTCCCTTTGCAAACAAACCAATCGTACCGACCAAAAACACTGGTGAGAGCGTTCAAGGCGCCGCTATATCAAGTTCATGATCCCACTTTTTTCTCCATTTCCTTGTTCAGTTTATAATCAGCATTTACCTTGTTATGGATTTCAACAATGTCCGCGGGCCATCTGGATTTGATATAAGACAAAGCGGCAATTATTTCATCGTCTTTGAGTACACCCTCATAAACAGGCATACTAACTTTGTATTTGCTGCCTAGCATTGCTTCAAACCCATATTTCGTGAGGTTAAATAACAATTCATCAGGATGATGCCATGTATGCCCTGAGCGATCATGGGGGGGAGCTAATCTCATCCCATCAACCATTTTGTTACGCCAACCTTCCTGACCTTCGAGATTCACGCCGTGGCAACTTGCACACTGATCCATATAGATATTTTTACCTAGCTTAACGTAAACAGGGTCATTTGGACGCAACTCCACCACATCAGCAATTGCAACACTCGATGCAAATACAAACCCTAAAACAGTGGTGAATACAAAGATTGAGGCTTTCATGGCTCAACTGCTCCTATGTTTTTAGTGACACGCCTTGCCTAACGCCTTTAAACGCCAGTAATTATAAGGCAATGGAGTTACAAACCCAGCGACCAACATCAACGGCACTGCCCACCAAGTGAGCATGGCCCCGCCGGTGAGAAGGAAGTCTGTTAAGTTCATCGCTGCTTCCATTGAAACCATTGATATCAATGACATCCCCAAGGCAGTTTTAAACGCTAATCGCAACGCCATTTGTCGCGCAAGAATAATTGTTTCAAGAATTATTGATGTCAGCAAACCATTGAATATTGCCAGTGACATTATCCAGAACACCGGCCACTCAATCCCAGTGACTTGGAAATACAATATTGTACCCATATCACCAATTGAACACCCTAATAGGCACCAGCTTGTATTGTAACTTGCTCGTCTCCAAGTATGCTTACACTGCCAATGAATATTTAGTGCACTAATTGCAATAGCCATACCCGCCTCCAGTTGTTAAGAGATAAGTCTTCCTCTAAGGGTAAAGTCAATACATTAAGGAGAGTTGACTTATGAAAATTGGTCAAGCAGCCAAAGCATCAGGTTTAACTACAAAGACTGTTCGCTACTACGCGAATATTGGTCTAGTTTATCCTGAGGTTGACCCATCAACTGGATATCGAAAATACAAACAAGCTGATGTTGCAAAACTGCGGTTTGTTGGCACTGCTAGAAAGTTTGATTTTTCGATAGAAGACTGCAGGGAATTGCTCGGTCTCTATGAGGACAAACAAAGACCAAGTCGAGACGTTAAAAATGTAGCGTTGAAAAAAATTAAGGACATCGAGGGTCGACTGCTTGAGCTTCAAAGCCTGAAAGACGAACTTTTGTCACTAGCAAACGCGTGCGATGGCGATGACCGACCTAATTGTCCAATAATAGATCGGCTAGCAGGGTCAACCACCTGACAACAAACGACGCCCCTTGTGTAGCCCACTTTTTGAGATCAGTGCCTGTCTCGAGGTGCTCGGAGTGTCCTCAGCCAGCAACCGTTAAACTTAAGCGCAACCATAAAACACTGATGTGGCTTTAAAGTTCCACTTCACTTAAGTCCCAAAGCTGAACACTTTCTATGCACTCATCATATGTGGTTTTCATAGCTGGGTTTTTACCAGATACAAAATCCATCATGCCGGCTTTGTCAGTAACAAATACCTTGAACATCACTGCGCTTTTATCAGGTGTAACTGTTCCTATCGTTTTGGCCGGAATGGCAAATTTAATCCGTTCAGCCAGCCCTTCATCTGACTGCATCCACCCCATAAATTTGGGGAATTTATCATCACCTTCTTTAAGCTTTACCAAAGCAAGCATTTCTTTTTCCATTAACCGTCTCCATTTCTCTAATTGAGTGATAAATCAATCAACATTAAACCTTAATAAAGGTATAGATTAAGTTTTGCACAGAGGCGGTGCAACAAATGTACAACGCGCTTTCTGCCAAGTCTGCCTTCCTTCCTTAGCACAACGGCCATTGCAAATTTTATTCGTACGAGCAATCTTGCTCTGAGGAAGGTGGTGGTCAATTAGTTGTCTAGAAGATTGCCAAACCGTTGAGTTTAGTTTTGTATCTAGTTCTGCAAACTTCTTTTCTGCCAAAATAAGTATTTCATATCAGTATCAGGATTGCATATGCCCATCATTAGCATTTCTAATTTAAGTAAATCTTTCAGTGACGGAACTAATGCGCTTGACGACGTAAATTTGGAGGTCAATGAAGGTGAAATTATTGCACTTTTGGGGCCAAATGGCGCTGGAAAGACAACCCTGATTTCTACAATTTGTGGACTGCTTAAATATGACAGCGGTCGAATTAAAGTTAATGGTTACGATACCGTTACTGAATATCGTAGAACCCGCAAGCTAATAGGATTAGTCCCTCAAGAGATTATGTTAGAACCATTTGAAACAGTTTATGATACGATTCGTTTTACTAGGGGAATGTTTGGGTACCCAGAAAATAAAGAGCTTCTCAACAATATCCTGCAAAAACTGTCGCTTTTCGATAAACGAAAGCAAATGATAAAAGAGCTATCCGGCGGAATGAAACGCCGTGTCATGATAGCAAAAGCCCTCAGTCACAGCCCAAAGATATTGTTCCTCGATGAACCAACAGCAGGTGTCGATGTTGAATTACGTCGAGACATGTGGAATGTGGTGGACTCGCTCAAAAGCAAGGGGGTGACTATCGTTCTCACAACACACTATATTGAAGAAGCTGAGATGATGGCGGATAGAATAGCCTTACTTAATAAGGGGCAGATAATTTTTGTTGAAAACAAAGAGTCGCTGATGGCAAGAATGGGGAAAAAAGAGCTAACGATTAACTTTCAATCACCAATCAGCTCGATACCGGAGGTGCTATCAAAATACAAGTTAGCGCTTAGCCAAGACCGGTTTAGCTTAATATATTCGTATGATAATAAAGCATCGCGAACTGGTATTACAAGGTTAATGAGAGACATTGCGTCGACAAACCTTATCCTTCAAGACTTAAAGACCTCTCAAAGTTCATTAGAAGATATATTTGTCAGAATGATTAGGAACTAGTTAATTGAACTTATACGCGATAGCAGCAATTTATCGATTTGAAATGGCCCGGACTTTTAGGACCCTAGTCCAGAGCATCATCTCTCCTGTCATATCTACAGTACTTTATTTTATCGTTTTTGGAGCTGCTATCGGCTCAGGTATCCAAACAATCGAAGGTATCCATTACAGTGCATTCATTGTTCCGGGATTGATAATGCTTACTGTATTGATGCAAAGCGTCGCAAATGCCTCTTTTGGTATTTATTTTCCAAAATTTCTTGGAACAATATATGAACATTTATCGGCGCCAATCTCATTTTTAGAGATAATAATTGGCTATGTAGGTGCCGCAGCAACAAAATCATTTATCATTGCATTGATTATACTGATGACGTCATCTTTGTTTGTTCCACTAAACATATCTCATCCAGTTTGGATGATTGCACTTCTTGTAATCAATTGTGTTACCTTCAGTTTATTGGGATTCATCATCGGCATCTTATCCAATAGTTTTGAACAATTAAATTTGGTTCCCATGCTGATAATAACACCCTTAGTTTTTTTAGGTGGCAGCTTCTATGCATTAGAAATGCTCCCAAGTTTTTGGCAAACTGTGACCCTTTTTAATCCAGTCATGTACTTGATTTCTGTTTTTAGGTGGGCTTTTTTTGACGTCGCAGATGTTCCTGTCTTTCACAGTTTTTTGGCAACCTTGATATTTAGCATTACTTGCACCACGATAATCTATTGGATTTTTAAAACTGGTTATAAACTAAAAAATTAACGCCTATTGCGAAACCTACACATACGAGCAACCCTATTAAGAGGATTGTGGCGGTTGGTTAGGCTGCTGATATTTAGGAGATAGGGGTTTAAAGTGACCACAGTTATTTTACTGAAAGTCTTACATTACGTATCGCTATTTTTGGCAGGTGGGCTAGGCGTTGCAAATGTGATGCTGTTTAAGAATCACCAAAAAGCTGGAATGCCACCTGCACCGCCAGTCCAAAAAACAATGATGACGTTATCAAGACTGGGTCTTATCGCAATCGTCATTCTTTGGCTAACTGGAATACCTTTGACCTACAAAGTTTATGGCAGCTTTGATTTAGGTTGGCCATTCCACCTAAAGCTATTAGGTGCGACTTCCTTGCTCGGTGCGGTGGCTTTTTTGAACCTTCATTTAACAAAACAATCCAGAGACGGTAATCCGCCCGATCCAAAAGTCATGAAAATAGTTCCTCCAATAGCTAGAGTATCGCTTGTTGTCGTGCTTGTAGGTGTGGCTGTCTTAACCACATCATAAGCACATAACCTACCTACTCTAGGTGACACACACAGAGTCTTTACTGATGCTTAGAGGTACCCGCCGACCCACTTAAAGGCCTAGCTGCTTGCTTAGCCCTAATTCTACAGGCTGTCTTCAAGCAGATAACCACCCTAGAGGATTTGTAGTGCGGCTGAATATCAAAGGGAATGTGTCTGTTGAAGTAGTATGTATTACCCTTCAACCAGAGATAAGTAGGGTCTTGCTTGTATACCATCTTACACCACTCAACGAATGTTAAACATAACAATCGCCTGTGTGTTCAATGGGTTAACATTGTTTAACATGGGGAAGATGGTGCACTTGACAGGATTCGAACCTGTGACCTCTGCCTTCGGAGTACACAGATCGTAATTTAAATCATAATAAAATCAGTATATTATTTTGTTGTAGTAAAGAAAAACACGTTTTGTAGTAAAGTGAGTTGAGTGATGCCAACTTTTTTAAAGTGGTGGCTATAAACCCAAAATGTCAAGAAATTGGGGTAATGGCACTCCTGGAGAAACCGCGATTGCCAACACTTTGGCAAAAAATTAATACGTCATTTGCATTTTTGTTGGGCTACCCTTCTTTCAACAACTAAAACTTGAATGACGGTAATGTCTCAAAAGCCTGTTTCAGGGCGTTGCCCCACCCAGATGATATAGACTGATAATACTCATCATCTTCGTCTAATCTAACCTGATGACCAATTTTGAAGCTATCTGCCTCATAGGTTTGAATATCAATAGGCAGTCCTACGGACAAATTAGATTTAATTGTTGAGTCAAATGAAACCATTAACAGTTTAACAGAATCATTGAATGACATTTTTTGATCAAATACTCTTATGATGATTGGTTTCCCATATTTGGCTTCACCAATTTGAAAAAATGGAGTTTCGTCCGTGACCTCAACAAAATTACCCTCTGGATAAATGAAGAACATAGTTGAGGCGCCACCTTTGATTTGCCCGCCAAGAATAAGCGAAGCGCGAAATTTAGATGTTTCATCTTTGGCTGTTGCGTTGCTCTCGCCTATTACTTCCTTTAAAGTTGCCCCTACCAACCTCGCAACTTCAAACATTGTTGGTTGCTTTAAAATGGTTGGGCTTCGGTGCTTCGGTGCTTTCGAGCGCTCATCGAGCAAGCTCACTAGAGACTGAGTTGTTGCAAGGTTCCCAGCAGTCATTAGAGTTATAAAACGTTCCCCAGGAACGGCCCAGGTGAACATCTTTTTGGTTTTTGAGAAATTGTCTACACCGGCATTTGTGCGAGTGTCTGACATGAAAACCAAGCCTGCATTTAAACGAAGGCCAACACAATAAGTCATTTTGAAGTTCCACAGATTAAGAATTTTTGGGCCGAAGTCATAGACCTACTGCTGTATCTGCAAAGATACAAGCATGGATTCATTCTGACCGCCTACACGAATGCCTCGGATTGGCGCTGCGTCAAAGGAGTCTAGACCAACAGCCAGGCGAACATACCTTTCATCGGGAGAGACACCATTTGAAACATCAAACCCAACCCAACCGAGTCCCTTAATGAAAACCTCAGACCACGCATGACTTGCTTCGTGTGAAACGCTATCCTCAGTCAATAAATAGCCACTTACGTAACGGGCAGGTATGCTGAGGTGTCTCAGCACCGAAATAAAAATTTGGGCATGATCTTGGCAAACACCAACACCGGCTTTAAAAGCCTCTTCGGCAGTAGTCTCTGTAGTAGTGATAGTTGAACAATATGGCACCGCTTTAAGAATAATATTAGATAATGAATGCAGTTCTGTAATAAGGTTTGTCTTGCTTCCTACCTTTCCGGCAATAGATTTAATCCCAGCTCCAGCTAAAGTCCGAGGCGTTTTTTTTACAAAGTACCCTGGTGGAATAAGTTCATTTTTTCCATCCAAAACACCAATCTTATCTATCGTTTCCACCTTACCGTGGGCAGTAATTCTTATTTTATTTTGACCACATTTTGCTTGGATAAGCATGGTTTGGTTATCGAATTGGTCAGGATAAATCAGCTCGATTTGGCCGCCTTCTACATCAACGTCCCAATTCAAAACCTTTTGCAGCAGGTTGCTGGACGGCTTTAACCGAATTTGCTGCTGAGCATGAGTCAAGCCCTCTTCATAAGAGTAGCTTGTTGTGTGTTTGATTGATAAGATCACAATGTCGCTCGTTTAATGATAAAACTGATAATTCAACTCGATTTGCGAGCCTAGCTCATTTGTCTCTTTGATGAAGTCTTTCATGAATGAATGCAATCCGTATTTAAAAATTGATTTGATGCTGTTGTTCTCAAGATGAGTGAAAACTGCATTTGCTTTAATTTGGCAGCTTTCAACTGCAGTGCAGTTTCGAGATAAATTATCAAGGTTTTGTATTAGAGTTGTATAACAAAATTTTAATGAACGTGGAAATCGGGGGTCTAGAATCAAATATTCTGCTATTGAAGATGCTGACATTTCATTGTCATTTGCCCATCCAAAAGAGCGGTATCCTGAGACAGATCTTAAAATTGTTTCCCAATGAATGTCGTCTAACGAGGAGCCAAAAAAGTCAGTCGATGGAATGAATGTATGATATTTTACATTTATGATGCGAGCGGTGTTGTCAGCCCTCTCGAGGGCTATACCCAGCGCAGCGAAATCAAAAATTTCATTTCGTAACATGGTGCCGTACATAGAGCCACGTACTAACGCACAGTTTCTTCGAATAGTTCCCAAAATTGTTGGTAATTCAGTTTCTTGAATAGGACGGTTCAGCAATGTTTTAAGTGTCATCCAGCTTTCATTGACGGCTTCCCAAACTTCTGTTGTGAGCGCTGTTCGGACCATTCTCGCGTTGGTTCGGGCATTCTCAATAGTGGACATTACACTCGAAGGGTTTGAAGTGTCACGCAACAGGAAATCAATGACATTGGTTGCATCATAAGTACCGTACTTAATTTCGTAGTAGGTTTCCACGCCTGCTGTTTTTATCACAGATTTCCATTCTGAAACAGGGCTTTGAGAGCGTGTGAGAGCAATTCTAAATCCTGCCTCCACTAATCTGGCCGTGTTCTCGTTTCGCTCCAAAAGACGAAACATCCAATAAATACCGCCAGCAGTTTTGCCCAGCATACCTTTATTCCCCTAGTACCCAGGTGTCTTTTGTGCCGCCACCCTGACTTGAATTAACGACCAATGAACCAGCCTTCAATGCAACTCGTGTTAACCCCCCTGGTGTGACTTTGATTTTTTTTGGTGAAACTAATGCAAATGGCCGAAGATCTACATGACGTGGTGCTAATTGTTTCTTGGTAAAAATTGGAACAGTCGAGAGAGCTAGTGTCGGTTGAGCAATATAGTTTTTTGGATTTCGTTTTAATTTACTGGTAAACGCAGAAAGTTCTTTTTTGCTAGCAGCTGGCCCTACTAACATACCATAACCACCAGATCCATGGACCTCTTTTACAACAAGTTTTGATAGGTTTTCTAATACATATTGCAAAGCACGTGGCTCAGAGCAACGCCATGTTTTAACATTCTGCAGAAGTGCTGTTTCTCCAGTATAAAATTTTATTATGTCAGGCATATAAGAATAAATTGCCTTATCGTCAGCTATCCCTGTGCCTGGAGCGTTAGCGATTGTGATGTTTCCTGCTCGATAGACGTCAAAGATGCCTGGAATACCTAACATTGATTCTGGCCTAAAATTTAAAGGATCAAGGTACTCGTCATCAACCCGGCGATAAAGGACATCAATGTTTTTGTAACCACGCGTCGTTCGCATTGCTACGTGTCCATTTATCACTCGCAAGTCTTGACTTTCAACCAACTCAACACCCATCTGGTCTGCCAAGAAAGAATGCTCAAAATAAGCGGAGTTGTGAATGCCTGGCGTTAGAATAGCAATTGTTGGCTTTTCTGAACAAGATTTTGGAGCGCACGAGACAAGAGATTCTTTTAACATTTTTGGGTAATTGTTTACAGGCTGAACCTTGTTTTGACTAAAAAGCTCAGGAAACATGTTTAACATAGTTTCACGGTTCTCAAGCATATATGAGACCCCTGACGGGGTGCGAACATTATCTTCAAGAACAAAGAATTCATTTTCACCAGTGCGAACAATATCTGTTCCCACGATATGGGTGAAAACGTCACCAGGTGGTTTCATGCCAATCATTTGACCAAGGAAGGCATCATTTTGGTGGATTAGCTCTGTTGGAATATGTCCAGCCTTCAAAATTTCTTGGCTTCCATAGATATCAAGCAGAAAGGCATTAATTGCACGAACGCGCTGTTCAATTCCTTTCGCAAGATGTGTCCATTCAGTGTTCGCAATAATTCGGGGGATGAGGTCAAATGGAATTAACCTTTCTTTGGACATTTCCTTGCCGTAGACATTGAAAGTGATCCCAATTCGGCGGAAAAAGGCTTCAGCTTCTCTTGATTTTTTAATAAGTTTGGCTGAGTCTTGGTTTGCTAACCATTGATTGTATAGGATGTAGGGTGCACGTACTTGGCCGTCTTTTGTGTACATTTCATCAAAGAAGCTATTTTCTATATCCATGGATTTAAACCTACTCATTCAACAAAAGCAGCAAGGTCTCTAAGCCCGAGAAACTTGAACAGACAGTAGCTCAAAATTTGCCATCCCGAAAGACGACAAGAACGGCACGTCTGCAGCGTCTCTCCCAATCCCAATTATAATAGTTTCATTGGCTGTACTCATTTTTGTCGGATCAATTAGGTGCCAAGCTCCATCCAGATAAACTTCTACAAGAGCGTGAAAATCTTTGGGTATTACATTTGGCCCATATGCGCTAACAAACCGGGCAGGGATAGTAATTGCTCTCGCCATTGCGATTAAGATATGAGAATAATCTCTGCAAACACCTTTTCGTAGATTGAAGCTTGCTGTTGCATCAGTCATGACAGAGCTGGAGCCGCTCTCGTAGGAAAGATTTTTTTCAATCCAGTTTTGCATGGCCAATATTGCCTCACCCCCATAAAGACCAGCAAACTCTTTTGCAGTGAATTCTAGAAAATCTTCTGGAATGCAGTATCTTGATGGCATCAAGTATTTGACCACGTCACTGGGCAGCTGGGAAAGGGAAGTTTGGCGTAAGGCGCGTAAATAATATGTTGGCCGATCTATGTTGACCACAGCGGAATATTTGCAGGAGAACCTATCAAATGTTTTAAACCATGTACGGTGACCGACCTGATCTTCCGCAGTTATTTTTGAGAGATGTTGTCCTGACAGAACGTCTATTTGGCTAGATACAAGTTGTTGCTGAGGGGTTTCTGCGACCTCAATTTGAAGCAAAAACTCACATTCTTGAGCTGAAAAATAAGACAAATTCACTTCAATTTGAAATTTCAATGTTTGCGTCCGATCTGGCTATAACCTTTGAACCGTTGCATTGGATCTTCAATCTTTAATTAAACCGGTCATATCCGTTCGCCCGATCGGTGGCAAAGTGATGCTGTTTCGGGCATGTCAGACAAGATTGATGCTTGCGCACCAACACGGCTGGCGGCGGTATTATTTACCAATCTGGGTCGTTTTGTTTCATAAAACAATTGATGCGCCGGTGTGCAGTTAACGCTCCAGCCTCAAAAACCCAATTGCGATATTACAGTGTGTGGATACATCAGTCCATTGCTCCCAGTATTTCAGAACTGTCCAAACAGAAATGTTGTCGTCGCCGATAAAAAGTCCAGCACCTGAGGACTACATTTTCAATCACCTAAAAGTAAATCGTGTCACTAAAAATAGCCTTACATAAGATCATGTATTATTCTAATTTTATAGTTATCAACTATCTGAAAAAAAATCATTTGTTCGAAAGTAAATTTTTATTATTAGGGTGCTTCGCATAGCCTGCGTTCATCGCTCTCAGAGAAAAATTTAAAAACTTACTACACTGTAAAAGCAGAGTTATATTAATCCATTGAAATATATATATGAAAAATGGTGCACTCGACAGGATTCGAACCTGTGACCTCTGCCTTCGGAGGGCAGCGCTCTATCCAGCTGAGCTACGAGTGCATCTTTGGTATGGCACTGGTTCATGCGCAGGGCAATTCATCCTGCTATCGCGCCAAAGTCCGAATGGCTTTCTTCTATACTGACTTTGCGCCCCTGCCAAGGGGGTAATACTGTATCTTTGCTGGCATCATGGTTTTGCCTGTGGCGGTCACGCCAACGTCACATGACAATCACATGCCGATCACATGCCGATCATATGCCGCCAAACATGGTTTATATCAGCCTATTTTGTCAGGCTTAGAAACACATCCTCAAGGTCGGGTTCGGCGGTGCTGATATCGCTCACCTCAAATCCGGCAAGCCGCACTTTATGCAAAATATCAACCGCATTGCTTGTCGCCGGATCAAAGCTGATCGACAACCGGCCATCACGCCATTGCGCGCCAAGTGTGCCAAGCGCGTCGGGCAGTGGCAGCGGCGGCGCGGTTGTCAGGCTGAGATGAAGTGTTTTCTGGCCAGCCGAGGCCAATAGATCGGCCTTGGTTTTTGCCGCGATAATTTCGCCCTTATTGATAATGGCGATGCGGTCGCACAAGGCTTCGGCCTCTTCAAGATAATGAGTTGTCAGCACCACCGTTACACCGGCTTGGTTAAGGCGTTTGATATTGTCCCATAAACGTTGGCGAAGTGCGACATCAACTCCG
>ERZ651776.4259-NODE-4259-length-13366-cov-19.545112_pt1 | contig 13366 bp, 10 predicted proteins | sample MGYA00514761_ERZ651776 | MGnify/ENA metagenome assembly ERZ651776 | reverse complement strand
ATTACTGGTGATAATGGCGATCACTTCGTAAGCTATGGAACTGAGGCGGGACAATTTCAAGATGCAGGATATTCTGCGGTAGTGTGCGGGCCTGGTGATATTTCTCAAGCGCATCAACCAAATGAGTTTATAGAGGTTGCCCAGTTAGAGGCTGGTCACAAATTCATGCGGAACTTGTTGTCTGTCTTGAGATAATTCAATGATCTTGAATGTTTTTTTGTAATGATTAAAATTTTTCTTTATTTCCGCCACCTTTTTTGAGGAGCGCCACGTGGTGAGCGCATAGATTCACGCCGCACCAGCAATCCGATGCGAGTTCGTGTTGGTTTGACTGCACCCTCGGCCAGGAAATCAAATTTTTGAAATTTTACCACTAACAATGTTGTAAAATCTTTATCTGTGGTTTTTTGTTGTCCAATGGAAGCATTCGAAATTCAACGCGCCTATGAGGAAATTTGGGAGGGGGGAGGCATTTTGTTTCCATTTCGAAATGGGTATGAGAGATTGAGTTTGCTTCTGGACGTTCTGCCGAATGAGGCTTGGCGCCATGATGAAGCTGTTTTGGGCGGATTAGTTCTTTACCTTCTTAAAAACGGTCAGGTTGCGCGGGCTAAATCCTATTTGAGAGCCCGCAATCTACTTTTTGAAAAAACCTATCGGCATGAATTTTTGGAACTTTTGGTCGCCTTGCATTTAGGAGAGCGGGTCAGCGAGAATAAGATGACAATCTGGCGGCGGTTGGAACGCAAGCTGCCGTTGCAAGATATGCTTCTCTTAGGTCTTTATTATAACGCTATGATGGCAATGTTGGTGCGGATCGGAAACTTGGAAGATGCGAGGGGGGCGGGACAACAAGCGATTTCGTGTTTTCGGGAAGAGAGACATAGTTATCTCGAGCACTTCATTCATATTCATCTTGCTGACATTGACGTTATTGAGGGTCAGCTAGGGCGGGCTTTGCGTGGGCTTTCTGCAGCTGAAAGGTGCCTTGCCCAATCTGGTGTGGCTTATGGCAACGAAGTTGAAGTCATCGAAGTAATTCGCCTTGCAGTGGGCTATGAGCGGGGAGAATTTGCTAAGGTAAGTGACCAATCTGTGAGATTGCGTGAAAGCCTTTTGAAGGGTGACAGTTGGTCAGAATTGTTTTTCCAGTTGGCACGAATTTGTATTTTGAGTACCTATTTTTCAAAAGGGCTGTTGGCCGCTCAGCATGAATTGGAATTGTTTCATGCCGATTATGTGCGAAGACATGCGGGCCGTGCGACAACCGTCGATGTTTTGTTGGCGATGATTTGGCGACTTGAATGGAATCCTGATGAGTCAGTGCAAGTACTCGAGGCTCTAAATGATGTCGACATTCACAGTGCTATCGGTAAAATTTTGGAAACGGAACAACGCTTCTGGTTGAACGGCTCCAAGCCAATAGAGAAACCAACACCTCGGTCGAAAATTGTCACGAACCTTCAGCATGCCCAATCCAGTAAAGGACGGGCCCGCCGAGATGCTCTTGAGCGCGCATTGCAACTTGCTTTCAAAGAAGGTCAAATTGCCCCTTTTCTTGAACACCGTGATGCATTGCTTGGGATGAGCAGTCAAATCAAATTACTACCGTCGGTACGAAGAAATCCCATGTTCCTTCGTATGGTGAACGTAGTGCTCAAAAGCGTTGAGCAAAGTTATGTCGTTCCCAAATCCTTGCGGAAAATAGGAATCAATCGTCGCCAATATCGTGTTGCCGTGGCGTTGCAGTCTGGTGCAAAGAACAAGAAAATTGCGCGCCAATTGGGCATTACTGAAGCTACAGTCAAATACCACCTGACGTCACTTTACCGGCTCACGGGCGTTTCAAAAAGATCAGAATTTATTGATTTTATGAATAAAAATTAAATTTATATTAAAAATTAGACTAAATTTTAAAAAATTCGACTAAATTTGGCTCACATGTAGCCTTAGTTCTGTCAATCTGCAGGTGGAGGCTGGCAGACTATGTTTTCATACCTGATCCGCCGGGCATTAACACTTTTGTTGGTGTTACTAGGGCTGGCGATTTTAATATTTATCATAGCGCGCATTGTGCCAGGGGATCCTGCGCGCATTGCTCTAGGGCCGTTAGCGACTGCTGAGCAAGTCGCAGAAATGCGTCAAGAAATGGGGCTTGATGACTCATTTTTTATGCAGCTTTGGTCATATTTGTCTGGTTTAGCCCAAGGGGATCTTGGCAAATCTCTTCTAACATCTCGCCCCGTCATGGACGATATTCTGGGGGCACTTCCGGCTACTTTTGAATTGGTCCTGTTCACAATTATATTGCAGGTCGTGATTTCGATCCCACTTGGGGTTATTGCCGCGATCTATCGTAATACTTGGGTCGATAACCTTCTGCGGATTGTGTCCTTGATTGGGGTGGTAACGCCCGGATTTGTACTGGCCATAATCCTGCAATTGGTCGCCGCTTACTATTTGGGTTTTTTGCCGGTAACAGGCAGACTTGAAGGTAGCATCGATTTTAGCGCCGACATTACTGGCCTGCTATTGATCGATGGGACCCTGATGGGGCGCTTTGATGTTATTCTAGATGCAATGCGCCACTTAATTTTACCTGCGTTAGCGTTGGCAGCAGCGGGGATAGGTCAAGTTATGCGCATCACGCGAACCGCAATGATTGAAGTTTCCAGTCGCGACTTTGTCGAGGCATCGCGCGCATACGGCATTCCTGAACGTGTTGTGACTTTTCGGTATATGCTTCGCGTGGCATCGGTAGCGCCGCTGACAATCCTTGGCTTGGAATTTGCATCCCTGATTGGGAATGCATTCATCGTCGAATTTGTATTTTCATGGCCCGGCATCGCAAGCTACGGGGTTCGAACAATTCTGCAAAAGGACCTAAACGCCGTTATCGGTGTGGTTTTGGTATCTGGCGTTTTCTTTGTGGTGGCGAACCTAACCATCGACATGTTGCTGGGCCTGCTTGATCCACGGCATCGACTTCGTGCGGAGCGGGATTCATGAGCATTTTTGAAGATCCTGACGTACCATTACGTGGACTGTCTTCACGGCAAATGGCGTCTTATCGGTTTCGACGTAACCCGCTGGCGCTGATTGGAGCCTTCATTGTCTTTAGCGTTGTTTTCGCTGCTATTTTTGCGCCACTCTTGGTGCCCTCTACCGAGAGTGCTGGCGCTTTCGTCGATTTTCGAAACCGACACGCCCCCCCCAGTTGGAATCATCCGATGGGGACAGACAATGTAGGGCGAGACATTCTAAGCCGTGTCATTTTCGGTTACCGTGTCTCGTTAGGTTTGGTCGTTGGTGTTTTGGGTGTAGCAGTGCCATTTGGTGTCCTGCTAGGTCTGGTCGCCGGATACTTCGGCGGCTGGACCGAGACAATAATAATGCGGTTCACTGACATTATGCTTGCCTTGCCACCACTTGCGATGGCCTTAGCCATAACGGCTGTTTTGTCACCCAATTTAATTAACGCGATGATTGCAATAACGTTGCTTTGGTGGACGTGGCACACGCGACTGATCTATCGTATCGTTAAGGGCCAGATGAACGAAGATTATGTTGAGGCGGCTCGGGTGGCGGGGGCAAGTCACGCCCATATTTTGTTTCGTGAACTTTTGCCAAATTGCTTCTCGGCCGTGGCAGTCAAGATTTCTCTAGACGCCGGTTTTGTGATTTTGTTTGGGGCTTCCCTCTCCTTTCTTGGTCTAGGCATCCAACCGCCGACGCCAGACCTTGGAACGATGGTCGCTACGGGGTCCGAGTATATGCCTGAGATGTGGTGGCAGGCGGTAATGCCCGGATTTTCGATACTTTACGCAATACTTGGATTCAATTTGTTGGGCGACGGGCTGCGCGATATGATGGATGTTGAACTATGAGCCGCATTTTGGACATCAAGAACTTGAGTATCGATTTCACCGCTTATGGCCAGACACGACGCGTGCTTAACGATGTTAATATGTATGTTGGTCAAGGTGAACGCGTTTCTTTGATCGGACAGTCCGGATCTGGAAAAACGGTCACGATGCGCACTATCATTGGAACGCTTCCCATGCCACCGGGAAAAGTTGAAAGCGGTAGTATCAATTACGATGGTCAGTCGCTTCTTGATTTAAATGTACAGGAACGCAACCGTTTAAAAGGAACGGGTATTTCTATCGTCCTACAGGACCCAATGCTTTCGTTTAATCCAGTCTTAACGATAAAACGGCAAATGGATGATATCGTGCGCTATTCAGATATTCGTATGGGACGCTACCGCAACAAGTCCGACCGAGAAGCGCATTTAATGGACACATTGCGTAAAGTTCGTTTGGAGGAAGGATCGCGCATATTAAACAGTTATCCAATGATGCTATCAGGCGGTATGCGGCAAAGAGTGTTGATCGGTATGGCGCTGCTGAATAGACCAAAACTTTTAATTGCGGACGAACCCGGTACCGCTCTTGACGTAACCACACAGGCTGAAATTCTTCAGCTCATCAATATTTTGGTCGCGGAAGAGGGCCTGTCACTTTTACTCATAACTCATAACTTGGGCGTGGTTCGCGAGATGGCTGACCGAGTTTATGTAATGGAACGGGGGCAAATTGTTGAAACGGGAACTCGGGATGAAATTTTTGAAAAGCCTGAGCATGACTATACCCACAAACTAATGTCTGCTGTGCCAATACTCTATGGCAGCAAGGTGAAAACGATGGAACACGAAGGGTTAAAGCCAACGATTGAAATCAATCATGTGTCCAAAGACTTTGAAACACGGGGCGGCTGGCTGAACCGGGTCACTGGTGATTTTCGGGCGGTAAACGACGTCTCTTTGACGATCCAGCAAGGCGATATTTTTGGTATAGCAGGTGAGAGTGGATCGGGTAAAACCACAATGGCAAAGCTGATTCTTGGGCTGACAAAGCCGACAGAGGGGCAAATATCAATTTATGGGCGTCCGATTAGTGAATTTGCCGGGACGCAAGAATTTCGAAAATTGATACAGATCGTCTATCAAAACCCTGGATCGTCACTGAACCCTCGTAGGTCAATCGCGGATCAACTTGCGGTGCCCTTGAAATTCACGGGGCACAACAAGGCCCAGATAAAGACCCGCGTTGGCGAATTGCTGGAGTTGGTTGATCTGCCACAAGACTACGCCAGTATGTATCCCCACGAACTATCTGGTGGTCAAAAACAAAGGGTCGCTATTGCTCGGGCATTATCAGTAAATCCCAAAATCCTCGTGCTGGATGAACCCACCTCTGCCCTAGACGTTTTGGTGCAATCAACCGTTATAGACCTATTGCATCGTCTTCGAAGTGAATTCAATCTCACGTATGTTTTTATCAGCCATGACCTAAGTTTGATGCGAAATTTCTGCAATCGCGTGGCGGTGATGCTGCGCGGTAACGTGGTTGAAGAAGGCCGCGTCGCAGACATTTTTGATGCGCCATCGCATGCATACACGCGCGCCCTTTTATCCGCGATACCCGTTATTTCTGATGAAGAAGAAGCGAGCAAGCCCAAATTGAAAAATGAAGAGCGGGACGCGGTTTTAGCCACGTCTACTGCATTGGAGGTTTAAAATATGTTCCGAATTGGCGTTGATGTTGGTGGCACAAATACAGATGCCGTAGTGATGCAGGGCGACAAGATCCTGTCTGGCGTGAAATCCCCTACGACCGAAGATGTCATGAGCGGCGTTGTTGATGCCGTCGAACGGGCTTTGGCCGATGCCGGAACGGACAAGGCTAAAGTAACGGCCGTCATGATAGGTACAACCCACTTCACGAACGCCGTTGTTGAGCGAAAGCATTTGGCGCGAACTGGCGCTGTGCGCCTTTGCCTCCCCGCGGCACAGTGTTTGCCGCCTATGGTTGATTGGCCTAACGATATCCGAGATGCTGTTGGCAATCACTTCTGGATGGCCAAAGGCGGTTATGAATTCGACGGACGCGAGATTTCTGCGTTGGACATGGAAGAACTTAACAGAATCGCGGTGCAGATACGTGATGAAGGTATTGATACAGTTGCAATAACGTCAGTATTTTCGCCGGTTAGCGACAAGATGGAACGCGAGGCAATGGAGCAATTAGCCAAAACCCTGCCCGACGTAGATTTCACCCTTTCGAGTGAGATAGGCCGTCTAGGCATACTGGAGCGCGAGAACGCAGCGATCATGAATGCGTCATTGCGCGCGTTGTCTGAGCGCACGGTTGGCGCATTTGGCCGGGCGTTGACAAAGGTTGGTTTAACTTGCCCCTACTATATTACCCAGAATGACGGCACTTTGATGAGTCGCGATTTTGTCCAATCTTATCCGGTTTTGACTTTTGCTTCGGGCCCCACAAATTCGATGCGTGGTGCGGCCTTTCTGTCCGGCAAGTCGGACGCAATTGTGGTCGACGTGGGCGGTACAACTACGGACGTCGGCGCTTTGGTAAAGGGCTTCCCGCGACCGGCGAGCACCACTGTGGATGTTGGCGGCGTACGCACAAACTTTCGGATGCCGGACGTTTTTGCAATCGGGCTTGGCGGCGGAACAATCGTTGAAGGCACTGGCGAAACCTTGACGGTCGGCCCTCGATCCGTTGGTTACAAGTTAACGACCGACGCCCTTATTTTCGGCGGTAATACATTGACGACGTCTGATATTGCAGTGGGCCTAGGACTTGCTGATTTTGGCGACAAATCTGCAATCGCTGATCTGAAGCATGATCATCTGCAAGCTGTCAGAGCGCGCATAAACGAAATGTTGACAAACGCGGTCGAACGCATGCGCGTGTCGCCTGATCCAATCCCTGTTTTGGCCGTAGGTGGCGGATCTATACTTGTGCCCGACCACGTCGGCGACTTGCCCGTGATCCGGCCCGAACATTTCTCTGTCGCCAACGCAGTTGGGGCGGCTATTGGCCAGATTTCGGGCGAAGTTGACCGTATCTTCTCACTAGATGGCAAAACGCGCGAAGAGGCATTGGCCGAGGCACGAACAGAAGCGACTAACAAAGCAATTGCTGCTGGGGCTAAACCGGAAAGTATCGAACTGTTAGATCAGGAGGACGTTCCCTTGGCATATCTACCGGGTAATGCGACCCGCATCCGGTTGAAGGTTGTTGGTGACATGAATGGGTGATATTTTGCGAGAGGTAACGGACGGCGATCTGGATGCCATTGAAATTGGCGCTGCGATCCTTGGGACCGGTGGTGGTGGCAACCCCTACATCGGCAAGCTGCGTTGTCGAGAACAATTAAAGATGGGTCGAAAAATTCCGGTCATCCCTTTGGCCGAGCTACCCGACGATGCGCTGGTTGTATCACTTGGCGGTATAGGTGCACCGGTTGTGGGTGTCGAGAAGATCGAAGAAGGCGAAGAATGCCTGCGCGCATTGCGCGCTATAGAACGAGAACTAGGCGTAAAAGTTGATGCGCTAATTTCGGCTGAAATCGGTGGGGCTAATTCAATGGAGCCAATGCTGACAGCTGCACAAGCAGGTCTGCCGGTTGTTGACGGTGACGGCATGGGTCGCGCCTTCCCGGAAATGCAAATGTGCACTTGGTCAATCTACGGCCACCGCGAAGCGCCCGGAGCCATGGCGGACGAGAAAGGCAATATTGTTATAATCCGAGATACTCCGAATGACGTTTGGCTGGAACGCATAGCTAGGTCGGTCGTGGTCTCTATGGGCGCGGCGGCGGGGTTAGCCACCCAACCCATGAAAGGAGATTTTGTAAAACGCGCGGCTGTGCCCGGCACGATTACACAGGCTCTCAATCTGGGTAGGGCAGTATTGCAGGCCCATAAGACAAACGCAGATCCGGTCCAGACCGTTATAGATCAGGAACGTGGTAAACTTTTGATGACGGCCAAGATCGTGGATCTTCAACGACACCTGAAAGGGGGTTTTGCGGTTGGGCATTTAGCCCTTGAAGGATTTGGCAACTTCCAAGGTGATTCTGGGAGGATCGATTTACAAAATGAATTCTTGGTATTTCGTCGAAATGAAACAGTCGAAGTTTGCACCCCAGATCTGATTGTTGTCTTGGACAGCGACACGGGATTGCCAATCACAACTGAAATGTTGCGATACGGACAGCGAATTGCGGTCTTAGGATTACCAGCACATTCCTTGATGCGATCACCGGAGGCCTTAAAAATCGTAGGCCCGGCCGCATTTGGATATGCCGATATCACCTTCGCCCCGATGGAGGACATTTGATGGAAACGATTAAAATAATAACTCGTGACGACATGGCCGACGTTGCCCTTGGTGGCGCATTTTTGGGCACAGGCGGCGGCGGTGACCCTTACATTGGACGCCTTATGGCTGAACAGGCGATTGACGCAAATGGCTCAGTTCAGGTTCTTAATGTTGACGATTTGGCTGATGATGCACTTGTTGTTCCCGTTGCCATGATGGGTGCACCGACCGTAATGTTAGAAAAACTACCCCGCGGTGATGAAGCTATCAACGCTTTGCGATCGCTTGAAGCAGTTTTGGGCAAGAAGGCTGATGCAATTTTTTGTATCGAAGCTGGCGGGTTGAATTCCACGATTCCGATTGCCGTTGCCGCAACGGCACGGCTTCCAATCGTTGATGGGGATGGGATGGGTCGGGCGTTTCCCGAATTGCAAATGGTGTCGATGACCATGTTTGACATCCATGCCTGCCCGATGGCCATGGCCGATGAAAAGGGCAATGCGATAGCGCTTAACACTGTCGATAACCTTTCGACCGAAAAATTCGCTCGCGTCATTACTGTAGAAATGGGTGGGGCTGGACTTATTGCTCTTTATCCTATGACCGGCGCGCAGGCCAAGCAAGCGATTTTGCGTGGATCCTTATCCCTGATTGCAAACATTGGGCGGATTATCGGCTCAGAACAGGCGGCAAATAGAAATCCTGCTGATAAACTAGCGGCTGATCTAAAAGGCATGCGCTTGTTTGAAGGGCGGGTCACGGATGTCGATCGTAGAACCGAGGGCGGATTCGCGCGAGGTCGTGCAACTATCGAAGGATTAGAAAGTTATCAGGGTCAGAAAATGTTCCTGAACTTTCAAAATGAGTTTCTCTTGGCCGAAGATGAACATGGTAGGCCACGCGCTATAACGCCAGATTTAATCTGTCTGTTGGATCTGGAGACCGGTCAACCGATTACAACAGAAACAATGGGCTATGGATTTCGTGTGATTGTTTTCGGTCTGCCATGTGACCCAAAATGGCGAACAAAACATGGGCTTGAACTCGTGGGGCCTAGTTATTTTGGGTATGAGGCACAATACAAACCAATCGAGATATTAAACTTACAAAACTAGCAACTTGGAGGAAAACTATGGAATTTTTTAGGCAAAAGGCCATTGGGGTCGTCGCAGCAACTGCGTTGCTGATGGGTGCGGAGACGGCGATCGCCGACAACGTGGTCACAGTGAATGCGGTTCAAATTTTTGGAACAATCGATCCGGCCAAAATCAACGACTACACAGAGTATATGGCCGGTGTGAACCTATACGAAGCTTTGACAACATTGGATGGTAGTGGGGCAATTCAACCGCTCTTGGCCGAAAGTTGGACCGCTTCTGATGACGGATTGACCTGGACCTTTACTTTAAAAGATGGCGCGACATTCCAAGACGGGTCACCTGTTGAAGCCAAGGATGTCGTTTGGTCGGTCAATCGATTACTATCGATAAACGAGGGCCCGGCCTATCTGTTTGAAGGCGTCCTAAGTGAGGGTGCGGTAACTGAAGTAGATTACCGGTCGGTCCAATTCCAGCTTGAAAAGACTTATGCGCCTTTCCTGACAACAACGCCCATCCTATTTGTGGTGAATTCAGATCTCGCAAAGGAAAATGCGACAAACGATGACCCATGGGCACAAGATTATCTAGCCAATAATTCGATCGGTGCTGGCGCATTCGTTTTGGATAGTTGGGAACGCGGAGCGGGTATGACTATGAAGGCCTATGCGGGATACCACCTGGGCTGGACCGACACTGGAATTGACGAAGTCCGGTTTGTCGTTACCAATGAAGAGGCGACGGTAAAAGCACTTGCTGCATCGGGCGAACTATCGATGTCGTCGGACGCACAAGCCCAAGAGACATACGACAGCATCGGTAGCATGGATAACTATCGAATTGAAAAATACTCAACCGCGACGAATTTTTATCTGAAGCTCAATAACTCCGTTGCGCCAACCGATGATGTCAACATTCGCAAAGCCATCGCATACGCCACAGATTACGATACAATCCGTGAAGTGATTTTGCCCGGCGCGCCATTGACAGGGCCTATGCCTCCAATTTTTGCAGACGCTTATCCAGATGATGTCGCGGCACCGAGGTTCGACCTAGCGAAGGCGAAAGAATACGTGGATGCATCATCCTATGCAGGCAGCGGGCCTATTGACATCGAAATTATGTATGTCGCGGGGCTGGCGTTTGAGGAAGAAATTGGACTCTTGATGAAATCCCTGCTCGACACAATTGGTTTCAATACAATCCTGAAGCCTGAGCCGTGGAACCGTATGACCGAACTGGCCGCAGACGTTAATACAACGCCCGCAATCAACCAGGTGTTCTATGGGGCTACATATCCTTCACCCGACACTTTCTTCTTCACGCAATACCACAGTCGTGCGGCTGGAACCTGGGCGTCAATGGAATGGGTGCTCAGCGACGAAGTTGACGCAATGATCGATGAAGCCAGGACAATTTCTGACGTTGCACGTCAAAATGAGATCTACAAGTCGTTGCAACGGAAGTTGGTTGAAGATCAGGTGGACGTATTTGTGCTGACCCAGCAAAGCCAACAGGCATTCCACAAGTGCTTGCAAGGATTTACATGGGTTCCGATGCAAAGCTTTGAGTTCAACTTCCACACGATGCAGTGGGTATGTGACTAATTTCTCGCCAAGCAACTGAAGGGCGCCCAAGATTTTTTGGGCGCCCGAAGGTACTGTCATGTGTGGACGGCTCCTTTTATGCAAGGGTTAATTTGAGTGACTTTGATGTTTGCAGGTTGCGGTCATGTGTCCGGCCTTTTGATGCGGTTGATAATACCGCTGGCCTTGATGAAGTCCGCGCGTTAGGTCCCAATCAGATTAGCGAGCTTGTAAGCCCAGACAGTGCCTCGGGGTGTCCTAACTTCAGTTCCTTTTGATCATCATCACTTACTTCTGCCCTTACATTCGATTGCGGCGACGTGAGGCGCCGCTTGTATCTGCTGCGCTCAAATCGCCGGCACGGCCTTGTAGCTTTCTCCTTTCGAGAGCAATGCCCAGGCCGTACGTGCAGTCTTATTGGCAATGGCGACAGTCACAACTCGGGTCGGTTTGTGCTCTAAGAGCGAGCGCACCCAAGTGCCCGTTCGGGTGTCGATGGTTGGTGCGCGTCGCGTGACGGAGGTGGCGCCAACAACAAGCAACCGACGCAAGTAACCGTTTCCCATCTTCGATATACGTCCAAGTCGATCCTTACCTCCTGAAGAGTTCTGTCGGGGTACAAGGCCGAGATAGGCTGCAAACTGTCGGCCGGATTTGAAGACAGCCGGATCAGGCACGCTCGCGGCCAGCGCCGTCGCCGTGATAAGGCCGATACCCGGGATGGTCTCGAGCCGCTGGCTCGCAGCGTTTTGCCGGTGCCATGCCAAAAGCTGATGCTCAATTTTACGGACTTCTTGTTCCAAGCAGTCAAGTTGAGATGCCAAAGACAAAAGGGCAGACACACCTACCTCCGGCACTCCGAGGGTGTCATCATTACGAAGTTTAGTGACAAGTTCAGAAACTTTTCGAGCCCCCTGCGCTGCAATGATCCCAAACTCTGCACAATGTGAACGGATCGCATTCAAGATCATGGTACGCTGTCGCATCAACAGATCGCGGGACCGGTGCAGCACCAGGACAGCCTGTTGTTCTTCAGTCTTCACAGGAACGAAGCGCATGTTTGGGCGGGTGACAGCCTCGCAGATCGCTTCCGCATCTGCAGCATCATTCTTTTGGCGTTTGACATATGGCTTTACATAGGCGGGCGGTATCATCTTTACGTCATGTCCCAGCGCCGCAATCTCGCGCGCCCAGTAATGTGATGTCGCACAAGCCTCTATACCAATTAGGCAAGGTTCAAGTTTAGACAGGAACTTAACAACAGCGCCACGTCGCAGTTTCTTTTGCAAAACGATGACCCCCTGCGCATCAACGCCATGAAGCTGAAAAACTGACTTGGCGAGATCTATTCCGAGTGTTGTAATGTCCATTGTGGATGGCTCCTTCTCTATGTGGGTTTCTGACACCACCATTATGGCACATTGTGATGCCGATTGGGTGGAGCCGTCCACACCATCAGATGAGGCTGCTCATACTCACATTGAGGTGGGCGGCCGACCTATGGGGGGAAGATGCGGTCACGGGTATAGTAGGTAGCCCGCTCAGACATGCGCCCCCGAAACATCCCTCGTGTGGTGATGGAGGCGTAGGGGGAGGAGGTCCCATCAGGTTTCCCTTATGGGTCCCCTGTTCAGCAACTGGCCTTTACGGGTCCCCCTATGGGGAGTTGCCTGTAGTGATACTGAAGTGTCCCAGCCCCTCCTTCTCCTAGTAGGTGTCCCCTCCCTATATCCCTTCAGTGTCAACTGGTGTGGAACATGCAGCGGCGGGAAGTGGGTCCACCAGATCTTGCGAAGTGAGGACGTCTACCGCCGCCTCCAGCCCCGTCCTCTGCCGGAAGGTGTAGGTCATGACGTTGGTGGCGACACGTTGAGCCGAGGCAGGAACAAGGATGGCGTCGTGGATAGGGAGGGCCACGCCCCCAATGCTCTTCATCCCAAGAATGATCCTCAAGACCTCAACCATGATCTGGCTTTCGAAGTACTGGCAACGATGACCGATGCCTTTAAAGAAGAACGGTGCGATCTCTGGGTGAGCGGCCTTTAAGCAGTCTGTCCCTATGTGATGAAGCGACTAGGTTGACCGGCTAATCCGGGGGAAGTAGTCGAGGGAGCGACTTTCAAAGCTTGCCAAATGTCGATGCCCGGTGTCCATTGCACCTAGCTTGATGTAACTTCTGCGCTCGTCTGGGCATGCTGAAAATCTTGCGGTGAAGAGGGACAGGAACATTGCTCAACACGACAAACGCTTTTGAAAAGCTGCTGGACTGGACCAGCGGTAAAAAACGGCGCAAAATTGCGCTGGGTTATGGGCATCAAGTTCGATTGATACTGCAGATTCCAAGGGTCGGCGGAACCCTGTTTTCCAGAATACTCGGATGTGATCCGTCTGTTTTGTTGCTATCCGAGGTCCACCCGTCCCTCGACGGAGCAGACATCAGAAAACAGCTTGAAGCAGGATCCTTGCACTTGGGCGGCAGCTTCGAAAG
>ERZ651776.4253-NODE-4253-length-13386-cov-4.680968_pt1 | contig 13386 bp, 10 predicted proteins | sample MGYA00514761_ERZ651776 | MGnify/ENA metagenome assembly ERZ651776 | reverse complement strand
CGGTGATCACCTTCACGACGACGACGACGACCACGACGACCACGACGACGACCACGACGACGACCACGACCACGATACCATCTATGGCGTCCCCTCCCTCCTCCGTCTAAAGTCCCCACCTTCCTCTTTATCATCACCCTCGCCATCGTCCGGTTGCGCGTCTCCGTCATTGTCATCAGCGGACGACCGCCGCCACAATCCCTCCGACGAAGTAACAGGCGACAGGTACGAGGAATCGCACTCCTTCACCTACCCTCCCCCTCCCCCTACCCCTCCCCCCGCCCAAGCACGGAGGAGGCGGAGACACTCAATCCTCAAAGCTCTGCTGGCGTTCGCGCTGCCTGCACTCCTGGGATACGCGTGCAACCGTTTTGATCTTGATTTTGGTTTTGGTTTTCGTTTTCTGAAAGGCGTCGTCCCGTTCCCGTTCCCGTTCACGTTCCCGTTCATTCCATCCCCAACCGACTCTCCGCACGCCATCGACGAAGTAAACGACCTAAACGACCGCCCGAACCAGCAGCAACAACAGCGGCAAAAACTGCCCCCCCAATTTTCTCCCTCGTACACCTTCCCCCCCCCCCTCCTCTTCTGGGTAGCTCGTAAGTTACCTGTACCGGATAGACACTAATATGAAGCTGCGGAAGCGTTCTGGAGGCCGTCAGGCGCTGGGGGATGTTTCAAATAAACGCGGGCTCGATGGCAACTTGCCAAAAGAGAAAGGAGTAAAGAGACAGGTAAGGTGGACCGATTGCTGGAGGGAGCTTCGTCAGGACAAGAGTATTGCGGTCCATTGCAGTGGCTGATCGCATGCAGATAGCCAGCAGACTGCGAGCAGCCCCCTATGCCGACCAAACCCAAACACTCCTGTTTGGCTCTTTGTCCTGTTTGCTGTATTTATACCACTGTCTTTATCAAAATCTTCATCAAATGGCTAACCCCATATCCATATTCTCTCAGAAAACGAGCCAATCCTCAAACAACGATGAAGCGACCAATTTATTACCTCCGGCACCCCCTTCTAATGCCAACTCCAACTCCAACTCGACCTCCAACTATTCTGGAGCAAATTCGAATTCGCTACCAGTGCCCCCCCCCACCTCAACTATTAATTCCTCTAAGAAGAAGACAAAGACGGAAGGCGAGAGCGAGAGTATTAGCAAAAGCGGCAGCTCCTCAGCGTCTTCTGCAGTGACAAAAAAGTTTACATCCTCCAACTCTTCTGCTTCTGCTTCTGCTTCTTCTTCTTCTGCTTCTGTCTCCCCTCCTGCCCTAGTCCCTCCCCAGTTTCGCATGCAGCAGGCGAACTTTGACAACAAGACCTACACTTCAGGGGTCATGGATGTCGACAAGGAAGATCTAAATGATGTTCTGCATGTGGCAGACTATGTGAGCGACTTGTTTCAGCATCTTCACTCTGCAGAGGAAAACCAGTGCCCGGGTATGTATATGCATAATCAGACTGACATAAATGCCAAGGTAAGTGCACATCTCATGCGCGCACATCTCATGCGATTCAAACGCTGCTCTCAAAACGCCGTCTTCATCGAGCCTCATTCACCATTCACCATTCACTATTCGCCAATCCAACCCACTCACTTATCTCATTTCTGCCGCTTCGTTTTGCAACTAACTCCAGATGCGTGCCATTCTGGTTGACTGGTTGGTTGAGGTTCACATGAAATTTAATCTTGTTCCTGAGACCCTATTTTTATGTATCAATGTGATTGACCGATACTGCGAAATAGTCAATGTTCCCCGAGCTAAGCTGCAGTTGGTCGGGGTCACTGCCCTGTTGATTGCTTGCAAGTATGAGGAGATCTACCCTCCTGAGGTGAGAAAAAATTGCGTCTTGTCTTTATTTTTCTGCTGCCTGTCCATGTACCGTTGTTGTTTTTTGTAATCATGGCTAAACCGAAAATAAAAAATCTTTCTTCATCAACGCACGCGAACAAATCTGACTGCAGGTCCGGGACTGCGTCTACATCACTGATAACGCCTACACACGCCAGGATGTCTTGGACATGGAGCACGACATGCTGAAAAAACTGAAATTTGAAATCACAGTTCCAACAGCCTTCCCTTTTCTGACCCGTTTCCTGCGAATTACGAAGGCATCGACGCTGGCCAGACACGCGGCAAGCTACTACGCGGAGCGAACTCTACAGGAGCATGACATGCTCAATTACGCTCCCTCCTTGGTTGGCTGCTCTGCTGTGTACCTTGCACTTAATAATCCTGATATTGTAGGAAGGTCACAGGTTGCTGGTTGGCACCCACTCCTAGCTGAGTACGCTGGCTATTCTAAGGAGGAAGTGGAAAAGTGCGCCGCGAAGATCTCCAAGAAGGTCAGCGAGGAGCCAGTCACTGCATCCAAGCGCCAGCTCATTGCTGTGAAGAAGAAGTACAGCCACGAGAAATACCAGTTTGTGAGCGAGTCTTACACCAACCCGAGTTTAAGTTTAAGTTCGAATGAGTAGTCTGGGAGAGGTGAGAGGGTGGAATGTTATATGACAAACGCTGAAGGGATAAGCACTGGGTTGTACGAAGATTTGTACCAGTTGGCATGCTTGAGCTGTTCATGTAACCAATAATAATAATATTTTGGGGGTGAGGGAGGGACACTTTGGGGTGAGGAGGGACAGGGAGTGGGGAAAGAAGAGGTAAAGGGAGCGGGAGAAAAGAAACGGTGCAGGGTGGGCAGCAGAGTTTGCGTTTGTTCGCGAATTCGTTCGACCCCCTTGTTCACAGCAACCACATGCTCCCGCGCGTAAGAGCAAGGGATGAATATTTGAATGGTAAACGTTGGCCGACATTTGTACCACACCTGTTCGTCTCAGTTAGTTTGTTACTTTTCACTACTTACAGAGGGTTGCTACTGTTCATTGCCATCCGTTCACTGTTTTCCGTTCACCTGAATACGTATTACACACTCCTCAAATAAACTCTTCTTCCGAGTCCAGCTCATCATAGTCCTCATCCTCGTCGAAGTAGATGTCTCCATCCTCGTCCAAGCAGTCTTCGCCGTCTTCGACCACATCAGACTCCTTTCCATATCCGTCTTCCACCACGAAATCCTCTCCAACTTCATCTTCAAAGGCCGTCGCATTCTCTTTGCTTGAGCCGCCCATCGAAGAGCGGCGTGCATCCCTCTCACTCCCATACCTCACAAAGTTTATCAAGTCCTTCCTTTCTTGGACCAGCTGCTCGAAGCTAATGTCCTTATTAGCCATTTCAGCTGGAATCTCGCCAGTAGCCCAATTGCCCCCAAATTTGACGTTAGTCTCACACACTGCGTTTGCCTTCAGTGTGAAGCAGTCACGAAGCTCCTCCTGCGAGTGGGAATGCAATTTGTCAGATGTTTGGCCCTGACTAGTTGTTAGTTGTCCGGTTACTTGATTAGACTTACCTTTGAAAATTCGCTGGCTGTCCCCCCCTCTTTTCCATTGGCGCCAGCACCGTTCTCGAGTGCTAAATTTCCCTTCTGCAACTGCCGCTGGAAGATGACCTCCTCAACAGTTCCGGCTAGAAACAGCCTGTAGATGAAGCAAGGAAGCCTTTGTCCAGTTCGATAGATCCTCCCCATTGCCTGCGCATCAGTAGCCGGGTTCCAGTCTGCATCAAACATCACCAACCTACGACAAATAAGCGGCGCAGCAGTTAGTCGTAATTTCATTTTTCGCCAGTAAACAATCGGCAAAAAATAGGCGCTTCAAAGAAACCACATTACCTGTTGGCCCCAACCAGATTCAGTCCGACTCCGCCGGCTTTGCTGCTCAGCAAGAACAAGAATTTAGTGCTAGCGCTAGAGCGGTTGAATGTGTCGACGATTCCCTGCCGCTCTGTGGCCGATGTAGTGCCATCAAGCCTCGAAAGTCCCCATTTCCTGTGGATTGCCACTTGTTCGATTACGTCAAGTGCGTTAGTGAAATTGCTGATGACAACGACTTTTTCCGCTGTCGAGGCGCGAATATTTCGGAGAAGTTGTTCCAAGACCTCCATCTTTCCTGACGAGGAAATGGCAGGGAGCGACGTGGTGTTACTGCCGAGAGCTGCTTTAGACGCGGTCTCCATTTTAGAGGCCGCGACGAACTTGGCAGGAACTTTTTCTTCCTCCCCCCATCTCAATCGCAACTTGTCGTCCAGAAGAAGGCTCGGGTGAGAGCAAAGCTTTCGCAGCTTTGTTAGCAATACAAGGCTATCTGCTTTATTGTGTCCGACCGTCAACTCAGTGTAAAGCTCACATTGGACGTCGCTCGGCCGGCAGAAGACTGCACACTCATATCTTGGTGGCAACGTGCAGCTTATGTCTTCGTTTGTCCGACGCAACAAAAACAACTTCACAACATTATTTAGATCATTCTTAGCCTGCTGTGCGAGGAGACGCTGCTCTCTTGTTGATTTTTTGGTATTTGCATCCTCAATTGGTTTACTATACTTCTTGCGGAACTCGCTCAGATCTCCGAGCAAGCCCGGATTAACGAAATTCAGGAGGTTGTAGAACTCAGTTAAGTCGTTCTGGTGGACACTACCAGAGATAATCAAGCGGCTCTTGGCCGGGATGGACAATAAGCTGTCCATTGTCTGCGTGGAGCTTGCCCCCTTCCCCTTCAGTCTGTGTCCCTCGTCGCAGACCAGCAAGCGGACGTCGACCAGCTCGCCAACGTTCACGCTCTTGCTAACAAGCCTCAACTGTTCGTAGCTAATCAACAGCACTTCACTTTGCTTGCTGTTACAGAAAGAACGAATCGCGTCCTGATTGGTATCGTTCTTTGATGAGGTCACCAAAACTCTTTTCGGCTGTGATGCCCGTCCTAGCCACTTGTCGAATTCTTTAAACCAGTTCTTAACAAGGCTGGCGGGAGTTACCACAATGAACTTAGCAGGCGGAATCTTGCCTGAGCCTACACCAACTGCACTTTTCTGCAGGCCACTCGTCTTAAAAAGGCTGTAAATACAAGCGATAGTCATTATGGTCTTGCCAAGGCCCATCTCATCGGCCAGAATAGCCCCGCTGTGGAGCGCGTACCGAGAAAAGGAATCGGAGGGGGAGAAGGTAGACGAGGATAAAACGCTCTCGCTCTCGCTCTCGCTCTCGCTTCCCTGACTGTTGCTGTTGACGGCATCTCTTGTCCTTACATCAACACCAAAGTTCTTTTCAATCTCACCCGTAAAACAATTCAGCAAAAAATTGGATCCTACGAGCTGATGCGGGTACATTGTATTCAGTAAGCTTGTTGTGAGCTTTAGGTGCGCGAAAGGAGCCAAAGAGGGATTTTTTGACGGCAACTTGCTCTCCATCACACGAGCACGGTTGAGGACTGTTGGTGCCTTTGTCACGGTATCCGAAGTAGATATCTTCCCAGTGGGAATCTGAAATTTTTTACTCGCCAAAATTTTCTTCTTTATAAGAAGACCCTGCTTCTTTGGAAACTCAACAATCTGGGGATTGTTTTCCATGTCACTCTCGCTGTCAATTGTCGTCGTCATTGCGACGGGTATAGCTTTCATCGAAAGGGCAGCAGTCGCTGACAATTTCTTCTTCCCCACGAGGGAGCTATCACCAAGAACAGATCCTATTGGCCTCTTCCGGGACAACAGACTGGATTTCTTCACACCCCCCAGGAGGGACTTCTTAATCAGAGGTTTGCTACCAGTACCAGTGTTGAGGGCAATTCGCTTTTCTGCAGGTGCAGCCGCAGGCATTTCGTCCCCCGAGATCTTATGCATTATCTCAGCTTCAAACTTTCCCATCGAAACAACATCATCTGCCGCAAATGTCGATTCCCCGGAGCCTGCCTCAACGAGCTTGCCAGATACTGTCGTGCCAGCCTCATCTGACAGAGTCAGTCGAGCAGTACTCGGGTCGTAAGTGAGAATTCCATCCATCTTGCCCTTGATGTGCTTCTTGTGGGCCTTAGTCGACCGAGGATAGTACAGAACACAGTACTTCATGGCTTCTCTTGTTCGGCGGCGTATCTTTGAGACAGAACAAAAATAGAAGAAAGGACTTTCGGGTTCCTATTTTTCTTCCCAACGCGCGCACTATATTGGTAAGAGTTCGAGTTAGAAGGTTTCAGAAATAAAAAGGGTACGACTGTACTCCCAGGAAAAAAAGTTTGGATTAAAAAGAGATGAAAAAAAAAAAAATCGTTGTTGTGTCCAAATTTCCACCTTCGCATTATCATATTATTAGCTTATAAGTAGTCACTATTTTACAATTACATGACCCCCCTTCCCTTAGTCATCGAGCTGCGTGAGTATGGCAACACCCCTCTTGATCCAGTGCTTCTGGCTGTGCTCAGCTGACATGGGTATGTTCAGGAACATGACAAAGTTAGTACTATGACCGGTGGTACTGAGCGTTCCCTGGCGCACACTGGTCTTATAGACAGGGCAGCAGTAAATGTGGTTGGTACCTTTAACTTCACCAGTGTATAGTTCCGGCCTGCCCTCTGTGACAGGGATGTCGGTTTTGCTCCTGGGCCATAGGTGGATGTAGGGGCAGGTAACGAACAGTTCCCTGGGCAAACTCTCCGCCAGTGTGTGGGTCTTGGGATCGAACCTGGCTCCATCGAAGAACAAGCCATTCACGTAGGCTCCGTCTTCGGGAGCTACTGTCTTAGCCATGACCATCTCATCAGGTGTAAGAACCCTGAAATCGTAGTCAACAGTGTCAATAGGTTTCTTCTCTTTCCTAGCGTAGTTCTGTAAAGTTCCGGTGATAAAAGCCTGAGTGAAAAAGAAACCACTGATCCAGAACAATGGCGGTGCCTTTCCATCCTGCATCCATGAGTTCAAGAACTCTAACCTCTGCAAGAGGTCTGTCACCCAGCCGCCCAGCGGCTTCAAACTGGGGTAGCTCACTTTCCCCCACAGTTTAGGGACCTGGGACAAGACCATGTCATTGCCCATTTGCTCCAGATCCCCGCTCATCACCACGAGTCCCTTAATTGCCCTTTGCACTTCGTGCAAAGTGCTCTTAATAGTGTTTGTCAGCCTGTTAAACCTCAGCAGTTCCTGAGTCAAGACAGTGTTCATGCCCTCTTCGTACATAACAGGGAAATCCAACAAGGCCTTTTCCATATCGTACGCAGGCGGCATTCGCTTCTCGATGTCCACAGCAAGCTCCGCTAGCATCTCAGCCCATCCCTTGCCTTCTCCCCCGCTGCTCTTTGGCTGCAAGCTCAACGCCGTCATTAACAAGGAGTTAGTCTCGCTCAATGCACAAGAGATATTCGCGTTCTCATGCAATCCAAACACTTCTGGCCCCTCTGTCATCGGCAGACCCTCAATATAAGTCTTGTAGGTCTCGAGGTTACCCTCCTTCGGCGCGTAGTAAATTCCACTAGTGGAGAACTTGTTGTCATCATCCTGGATTTTATCGCAGTAGAAGTCGTCCAAAATGTTAGCTAAACACCTCCTGTCTTTGTCGTCCGTCACTCGGCCGCCATAATTGCACTCTGCTGTTAGATAATGCAATGCCGGGTAGGGAACAGGCAGGCCAACGCTGTCATCGACAAATATCCTCAGCTGGTCCATACTGATCTTCAGATCGGGCCCACTGAACACATACTGGATGTTCCATCCCAAAGGCCCGAATTTCTTCCTTTCCCTGACGGTAGCGTGGAAGAAAGCCAACGCAAAGAGCATCTTCTTGAATTCAGCAGGCCGAGCGCTCCCCTCCAAAAACTCCTCTTCAATGCTATAGTAGCTGCCGAGCAAGTTAGCTCGCATACCCTTGGGAGGTTCAACCGTCATTTTCACACCATTTTGCAAAATAAACACCGGGAACGACTTGCTCGGCTCACTCGTGAGCCACAACCTGAATTTGTCATTGACCCTGTCCGCACTGAAGCCCTCGCAGATCCGTTCCAAGACTGGCATCCACGTGACGCTGAGGTGACAATTTTGCAAACACACCCAGGTCCCTTTATCAGCAGCCTCCTGAATGGCTGCCTCTGCGATGGGTCCCTGGCCCTGCCCCAGACTGATCGCAGTCAGCTTATTTCCCCCAAAGCCCATTTCGTCAGCCAACTTGGTCAACTCATTCATGGGCGCAGCCCCTGGCGTCAAAACGAAAATCAGGGGCGAGCTGCAGTTGCTGTCCTTGAAACATAGTGCCAAATCGAACTGGGGCACCTCGATGAACTCTTTCCCGATGTTGAATTTAACGAATTCCATGGTTGCTGGAACGACAACGTCCGGTCTTAGACACTTGGTGACGACGAGCAAATGGAACTTGCTGTACTTGTCTTCCTCGTTCTTCCCCATCTGCAAAAACTCCTCAATATCTTCATAGGGAGTCTTGCTGTTGTAGATTCTCTCCCAAGTGTCCAAATTATTTGCAAAAGAATCGTCAAACCCACTAAACTCGGAGATTGTCTGCGAGAGCGCAATCATTTCCATCCAAATTTTCTCAGAGACGAACTCACTGTGTGCCCCGGTGGGAAGCGGCTTGGAGCATTCGAGCGCGGTACTTCCTTGCAAAAAGAAACGCAGGTCAACCTGCCTAAGAAGTCCCCTGCTCAACATAATCTTGGTGCACAACAAGAACGAGAACAATAGCTTATCCTTGGCGAATAGACTTCTGCAAATGTTGTTGTAAAGAATGTAGGAGAAGGAATTCTGCAAGTTTTCCACCCTCTCCTCCTTGTCGAAAGTCTTCTCCGTGCTCCGAATTGCGTTTTGGAATAGGCCAATAAACCACTCTAGACTGTACTGGTACATGGGGTCGACATTGGCCAAGTCGGCGATACAGAAGAACAAATTACTTGCATGATACGCTACTACCTTGTAGCTCGCCCTCACTTTGGCAATGATTGCGGTCGTTTTTGCGGCGACTTTCACCTTATCTTTGATGTCGTTTGAGGTTACCTTGGACTGATGCAGAGTGTCAATCAAGACCTCATCGTCCAAGATGTTCCCCTTGGCGTTCTTCAGCAAGTGCAAGATGGTGTCCTCGATTTCCTTTAGCTGCTTTTGATTCTCAGCATCTTCAAGCACCAATTGCTCCCTCTGTGCTTCCAGCTCTGGCTCCTCCATGGCGACAAGCACTCCAAGCATCTGGTCCTCCAATCCGTCCAATGTGGCCATAAAGTTGAGCAAATTCACCTTGACGCACAACTCTGGGGGGTAGTGGGGATTGGACAATTTGGTGGTCATATACAGCTTGAACTTGTTATCATACTCGACTGTGCTGTCTCCCAGACGAATTGTGGCCTGCCCTCCAGTTGTGACAATCTGTTTTTGCAAGATCGGGTCCAGAATTGGATCGATACTCTCCAAGACGTTTTCCAGTAGCACGGGGCTGCCGAACTGGATAGCGTTTTCGATGGTTCGCACGAAGGTGGCTTGGGTAAGTTTGATTACCTTCAAACCGTTCGGCCCCTCGCTCTGCTTGACCCACTTATTCGCTTGGCTCTGGGGATCGATCATCAAAGGCCACAGAGAGCTCCTGTTAAGCATTATCGCATTGTCGATACTGATACTGTCGTTGGGCAGTTTGTTTATGATCCACGCGCGAATCTGTACTTGGTCACCAAGAGTGTCGCTCAAACGGAATGTTTCACTGCAGGTAATCTCTTTACTAGTCAGAAGGTCGCTCCAGGCGGCAATAGCATTCTCTCGGTAGTGAGCCGTAAAGGCCCCCAAGTAAGCAATCACGCCGCTACTAAGCATAACATCCCCAGTGACGTTATCGTACAGCACCCCGAGTTCCTTACTCAGCTCTCCCCAACGAACTCTTTCTGTCCCCAGACCATTGATAAGCTGCTCAGCACGCTTCAATTTGTTGCTGCAATCCGTTACTTCGGCCTGCAAACGCGCTTTTTTGGCCTCAGCCTCATCAAGTGCTTTTTGGAGTTCCGCAAGTTTGTCCATCAGTTCCTTCAGCTGTGCTTGCTTTCCAGCCAGTTCACTCTGGGCCTGCGCCAGCTCCGCCTTAGCCTTTGCCAGAGCTTCTTTCTTGGGTCCGACTACCTTGGCGACCCTGTGGTAAACAACCATCGCATGCACCCATTGACACAAGCCGGCAGCTGCGACACTACCCTTTTTCACGATCTCAGGTTGGAATTCGGGCAAATCTGTAAATGATTTGACTTGTGCAACCATCTCGTCTGTCATACTGTCCTTGTCATAGTTTTCAAGATTACTGAGAAATTTGACGTCACCCAAGAGTTGTTTCTTGGCCGGACCCCAAAAGTCCTTGATTTTCTTGGTTCCCCCATCTGGATCCTTGATCATGTCGTGCTTTACGTGCATCAAAATGCATACAGCGTGCATCACCATTTTCACAGCCGCAGGGGGTTTGCCCATGCCCTTCACTTCGACAATATCATTTTTGGAAAGAGACTTCAACGCCTTGATAGCTTTCTCTAGAGCAGGCAAAGCCTCGGCGAGATCGGCCTCGCAGTCGGCTGCCATGGCGCTACTCTCAGCTGCCTGCTTGTTGCAGACGGCCTCTTCCTCCATAACAACGGCCTTGGACTCGTTTGCGACCTTTGTGTCGACTGCAATGTGGTCAAGCAGCTTGTCGGTTGCAATTGTGGCTTCTTTCAACTGAGGCTGCAAAGCGATAAGCTCCTTTTGCATTACATCAACCTGCTCTTGCGTCTCAAGAATTTTCGTGAGACCATTCTCGTAGCGCGCCTTTCTGTCGGCGACATCAGTTCTCTGCTTGTTCAGTAGCCCCTTAAAGGTATTGATCAGCATCAGATAGGAAGTAGGAGTGACGTAGTACCAGCGTCCCATCTCCTTTTGGTACTGAGTGCTCATCTTGCTGACCTTCTCTTGCATATTAACGCAGCAGTCCATCACTCCATCCTTCGTCTTGTCGTCGATGTCCAGTGACCCCAAGAAGTACTTGGCCACGCTTCGTAGCGCCTCTTCGGGCCAGGCCGTGAACCAGTCAATCGTGCAACAGTTGACAAGAGCAGGGAACATCCTTAAACGAGTACGGAACTGGTCTCCGATGGGGCTCATCGGTAAAATGATGTGCAGATTCTTCCTGCATCGGTTGATGAAATAGAGGTACATTTCGCTTTGGCTTCCAGTGTTGATGCCTTCTTCATTGGCCTCCTTGCTCAGTGCTTCGACCATCATGCTCATCTCCTCATTGTTGAAAAGACTAGCAACCTCCCCAGTGTTCAAAATACCGCTAATGTCTTCCAACATTGCCTCGTAGACAATCTGGGTGTCGTCATACAAAAAGACAACTGATTTGTTTTCAATTCCAACAATATTCATCATGCGTTTGATGTCCTCGCGCCACTCAACCATTCCGTAAGACTTGCTGATTTCAATCTGAAAGAGCTGAAAATCAGCGATGGAAGTTGCCAGGATGGAGAGAGACTTCCTTCCACTCCCGCCAACACCGACAAGCAAAGCGTTACCGTTGGGTTGATTAATAATGCGGGAAATTCGGCTCACATGCTCAATAGCGTTCTGGAAGAGAACAAGGCTCATAGGTCTGCTCGTCATCATGTTGTAGTCCTCCAAATACTCATCCATAACGGTTCTCAATTTGGCTCGGTCATTTATCTCGATGTACGGTTTAATGACAGGCTTAGGATCCATGAAATTTCCGTACATGAGTGTGGTGTTGTCACCTAGGATCCGTTTCCAGTCAGTGTTGAAGGTTTCCTTGGCCATGGCCGCGACCGATGACTCGAACCAAGTCCGGTCATCGTCGTTCACCAGACGATCGTAAAAGACTCTGAAAACTTCGTGACTCCAAAGACGCACAATACTCTCCTTGTCTTTCACATTATCGGGGGTACATTGTAGAACTCCGCCGAAGACTTTGCTGATGTCTCTCAGGTTGAAGGTGTAGTGAGACTTAGCCGGAGTGGGCAAGAGGGTAGAGCTAATATCATTGTAAACCTTTATCGTTGCGCTGACCAGCCCTGCACCGCATTGTTTCACGGGTCCAACAAAACCCTTGGCAAAGAACCAGTCCACAATGGTGGTGAAAACGCGGCCGAGTGACTCATCGCTGAAGGGGATAAAATTAAGCAAATTGAAGTGGCGAACGTAGCGTTGCGTAATTTGAGTCCTTCCGCCTCCAGGAGGTCCCATCCCGGCCATGAACTGGATATCGACGAGTTCACGATAAACGTTCTCTTTGCGATCGTACCAACCGCTGTGGTCCATCCACTGGCGAAGAATCTCGATCGGGGGCTGGGCACCATATTCTTCCTTCATGGGCATGTTAAGATCATCAACGAAGACGACGCACTGATAGCCAAATTCAGGTCCAAACACACCCTTGCGGCGCTTGGACAGCTTACTGTCGATGATATCCTGGGTCGCATTCGCCTTAGTCTGAGCAGAAAAGTTGAGGAACATATTGGTGTACTTAGATTCGAGACCTCCCATGAGCATCTTCTTGACGCTTACAGACTTTCCGGTCCCGGTGTCACCAGTCACCAAAACATGCATGCCATGGGTGATGAGCGTTTTCATCAAGAAGTTGTGGCGGATCGTATCGATGGTAGGGACGACAATATCAGCCATCTGGGCCTCTTTAGGTATAACGAACTTTTCCTCCACAGTGTTGATCCAGTTGATCCACTGCATCTTCTTGGGTTCGAAAGTGAAGTCGTACACACTGTCAACGACGTCGCAGGGAACAGCGGTTAAGACTCGATCAGTAGTTCCCTCCGGCAGGGAGGGAAGGTAGTTCGGACTTTTGATCAAGAACTCCTCATGCTCCTTGCTGTCCTTAAGAACATCAGAATTTCGCATGACGGCGTGCATATACTCGTTGAACTTCACACGCCCATCGCTGTCAACGATAGCTCCAACACTCCAAACCATAGCTTGGATGAAGAGTCCCTCCAAACACTTCTCCATGTCACTACCAAAAGTACTAGACTCCAGGAAGCACTCCAAAAGGCGGATCAGCGAAGTGCAGCACTCCATATCGGTTACTGGAGTAGGGACGCGACAAAACTTCTCAACAAAAAAGAGAGCCGGGGGAAACAACCAGTCAAACAAGTTGCTAATAAAGTCGCAGTGGGGCTCCCAGCCCCCAGGGATCGTTTCGCCAAGCTTCACAGGAAGGGACTTGAGCCAGACATTGCGCAGGACAGTCCAGCCGAGATTCCGAGTCTCAGTAAAAATAATTCCAAGACGAGAGACAGTTGCGGGAGAAGCTTCTTGCAGATCCTCCGCCTCGAACATCATTGTCATCGTATCACTCATCTTCACAATCTCACCAGACATGAGACAGAGCTTCTTGTTGTCATCAAGTACGGTGTTCATATTCTCAATCCACAATGCGTCCACGGGCCCGTCAAACACCACCCAATGATTGTCGGGCGAAGCGTCGCGCATGACCTCGCGCATGACTGATGAGGCTAAACCATCCGTCCACTCCTGAGTCAT
>ERZ651776.4252-NODE-4252-length-13392-cov-3.110402_pt1 | contig 13392 bp, 10 predicted proteins | sample MGYA00514761_ERZ651776 | MGnify/ENA metagenome assembly ERZ651776 | reverse complement strand
AGAGGCGGTGGTCATTGAAGGCGATACGATTGCTTTTGTTGGGTCTCGTCGGGAAGCAGAGCGTTATCGTACGTCGGCAACACGCGTTATTAGTACTGAAGGGAAAATGGTGTTGCCTGGTTTTCACGACGCGCACCTACATACTTTTATGGGTGGGCGCAGTTTAGTGGGCTGCGATGTGGCCAATGCGCCTGACCTTGCGTCTACAGAAACGCTACTGAAGTCCTGTCTCACGTCATCCTCGTCACTGTGGTTGGTGGCAGAGGGACTCAACCTGGCATTTTTTGGTGAGTCGGGTCCCCGGTTAGACTGGCTTAATGCGATCGCCGGCGGTCGACCGATGCTGCTACGTGCATCCGACGGGCACTCTGTCTCTGTCAACACCGCAGTGCTTCAATTGGCGGAGATCTCGTCTGCCACCGCGACACCGCCCTCAGGCGTCATTGAGCGAGATGAGCAAGGGGCGCCGTCGGGCACCTTTCGTGAGTCGGCGATGGCGCTCGTGGAGCGTGTGGTGCCTCAAGTGACTGAAGAAGAGCGTTTAAGCCTGATGCGAACAGCGATCGGCGCCATCAATGAGGTCGGTATTACCAGTGTGTTTGACGCTTGGGTAGGGTCTGCAGACATCGCTGCCTACCGCACCCTCGAAGCCCAGAATGAACTCAGCGTCAGAGTCAGAGCGGCGTTGGCCTATGGTTATGGCGATCTTTTTGTGACCGATACACCGACCGTCTATGAGCGTCAGCTCAGGGAGCGCGAGGCGCTCAGTGGCGACCGTTTTAATCTGGCAGCCGTCAAGCTTTTTATCGATGGTGTTTTAGAGGGTGAAACGGCGGCGTTGGTATCACCCTATCTTCATAAGCCAGGCTACTTAGGAGAGCTGACCTACCCTCAGCATGACTTAAATGACATTGTCGCGAATCTGGTGAGCAACAAGGTGCAGGTGTATACGCACGCGGTGGGGGACGGTGGCGTGCGTGCCATTTTGAATGCATTTGAATTTGCCGAGCAGACCCATGGACGCAAAGATCTACGCCATCACATTTCGCATCTGCAACTGATACACCCCGATGACTATGACCGCTTTGCCGAGCTCGATGTCGTCGCTAATTTTCAAGCGTTATGGGCGGTGCCTGACGAATGGGTTATTGAGCTGAATTTACCGGTGGTGGGATTAGATCGAGTTCACCGTATGTACCCGATCGCCAGTATCGCTGAGTCGGGAGCGACCCTAGTCGGCGGCAGTGACTGGAATGTCAGTTCTCTCAACCCCCTCGATGCCATAGAAGTGGCGGTTTTACGGCAGGATTGGCAGGCCAACGATGCACTGACTGACGATCAGTTGTCGCAACTCGATGTGTTGAATCGATCAGAGCGCGTTGACCTCGATACGATGCTGAAGGCGTATACCATCGATGCAGCATGGTCGATGCATCAAGAAGCGCTAACGGGCAGTCTGGCTCCCGGTAAGCGAGCCGATATTGTGATTCTGTCAGAGGATCTTTTTGCGATACCGCCGCAACGAATTAGCACGGTGCAAGTAGAGAAAACGTTTATCGATGGCCAACTGATCTATCAGCGATAATCTTGAGGAAGATCGTATCTGCGACGGTGGCAGTAACGACTTCGGGACATCATTTAGCAGTGTTATGAGGTGGGGTAATGGATCCAAAGAATAAAGTAGCGCTCGTTACCGGCGGTGGCAGCGGACTTGGCTTGGCGTTAGCACGGGCCCTCGGTCTGCGTGGCGCGACGGTTGTGTTGGCAGATCGAGACCTATCGGCCGCGCAAAACGCGGCTCGAGCACTGCAAGAATTGGGTATCGCTGCCGACCACCTGAGTTGTGATGTGGCCTCTGCCCAACAAGTGAGTGAGGTCGTTGGTGAGGTCATGACGCGTCACGGTGATATTGATATTCTGATTAATAATGCGGGAGTCGCCCTGGGCGGAACCTCTGGCGAAATCAACCTAGAGGACTGGCGTTGGATTGTTGATATCAATTTGATGGGAGTCGTTCATGGTGTGGAGGCGGTCGTACCCTTCATGCGAAAAACCGGCGGCTATATTCTCAACGTTGCGTCCTTGGCGGGCATGCACGCAAACCCGGATATGGGTCCCTATAACGCGACTAAGTTCGCCGTGGTCGGGTACTCAGAGGGGCTCCAGCAGGAACTGGCGGGCGCTAATATCGGCGTCAGTGTGCTCTGTCCTGCTTGGATTAAAACAGACATTCACCGTAGTGCATTACAAAAACCATCGGGTAACACTGAGTTAGATCAGCATCGCGTCGAGGCAATGGAAGACGTCATTTCAAATGGCATTGACGCCAGTGACGTGGCTGAATGGGCGATCGATTGCCTGCAGGCGGAGCGGTTTTATATTTTGACACACCCCGAGTTCTTGCCGATGCTCGAGAAGAGGCATCAAAGAGTCCTAGCAGACTATGCGGCGGCGAGTTCATATTTTTCGACCACTGATCGTGCTTGAGCCATAGCATGCCGCCGCTAACAGAGCGTCAAGCAGTCCAGCAGATCATTGCGAACGATCCCCTTTTTCACGTTGAAGATCGTGTTGTTTGGGGAGAAACGTTACCCGTTTTTGTTAACGCACCCGATAGTCTGCGCAGCTTACTGAGACTGTCTGCTGATCGTTATGCCGCCTCAGAGTTAATGCTGTATCGCGACGAGCGCATGACTTATGGCGCATTCGCCGAGCGTGTGTGGCGTTTTGCGCATCATCTTGAGGTGGAGTATCAGATCGCCCCAGGTGATCGGGTGGCGATCGCTATGCCGAATAACCCGGAGTATTTGATAGCGGTAATGGCGATTGCGTCGCTCGGTGCTGTCGTCGTTTACCTTAACGCGTGGTGGACTACGCCAGAACTAGAATATGGATTTCAGGACAGTGGGGCGCGCCTTGCCATCGTTGACGACGAACGCGCTACGCGAATTGTGCCGTTTTGCCAGACGCTAGCCATTACGCTGATAAAGACCGATGCGTTACGGCAATTTGATAAGGCAATCCCCATGACTTCCTCATCTTCTGGGAGGATGCCGCCATCCCACGACATTCAGCCTGATGATGACTACGCCATCATGTACACCTCAGGTTCTACTGGCCATCCCAAAGGTGTGGTGCTGACTCATCGCAGTACACTCACTGCGCTGTGGTCTTGGTTGATGATCGGTCCGCTGCTTGAGGCGACGGGACAACAGCGCGCTCCTGCGCTCGATGCGGTCGGGCAGCCATTGCCGTTAACCAATTTAGTGACCGTTCCTTTTTTCCATATATCAGGCATCAACGCGTGTTTTCTGCTCAATTTATGCGTCGGGGGTAAGGTCATTATCTTGCCAAAGTGGAATGCCGATGAGGCGGTGGCTTTGATAGACCAAGAAAAAGTCACACGGTTTTGGGGGGTGCCGACGATGTCAGCAGAGTTGAGCGCAGCGGCGGATAAAGCGGGTTCAACCCTGAACACGCTGGGCACGATTGATGCGGGCGGTGCCAAACGGCCTCCCTCTCAAGTGAAAGGTCTTGCAGGTCAATTCTCGCAGGCGCAGCCTGCGACCGGTTTTGGTATGACAGAGACCAATGGGCTGGGTATTCGTATGGCCGGGGATGAATATATTGCCCATCCGGGTGCGGCGGGTCGTTTAACACCGCCAGTGCAAGCGATGCGGATCGTCGATGAGGACGGTAGCCCAGTACCCTCGGGCGACGTGGGAGAGCTGCAATTAAAAAGTGCAGCGAACATGCGTTGTTATCTGAATCAACCTGAGGCCACAGCAGCAACCTTGTCTGAGGGATGGCTGAAAACGGGCGATCTCGCCTATGCCGACGAGACAGGATTGGTCTTTATCGTGGGTCGCAAAAAAGACATCGTGATTCGTGGCGGGGAGAATATTGCTTGTACTGAGGTTGAAGCGGCGCTTTATCAGGTTTCAAGTGGCATCAAAGAGGCGAGTGTTTTTTCTATTCCTGATGATCGATTGGGCGAAACGGTTGGCGCCGCTTTGTATGTTGAAGAAACGGTCGATATTGCGATGCTCAATGGTGATTTAAAAACGATATTGGCGAAATTTAAATTACCGGAGCGCTACTGGATTTACGCTGAGCGTCTTCCCCGGGGCGCGACTGAAAAAATAGACAAGCGCCAAATACGGGATAGCTGCCTGGCGGGAGAAGTACCAGAAGCCGACACTTCAAGCCGTTAACGGAACTCGAGCTCCTTGTCTTTGAGACCGCCCAGTCGCAGCGTAATGAAATCCTTGATGTAATTCTGATAATTCTTCCAAGGGAGGCGATTCCCTTGTTTAGGGAACTGGTCCTGCGAGCGCAACACATAGCCGGCGCTAAAATCCAGTAAGGGCTCCTCTAGAACGCTGCCGATCATGCGCGGCGTCACGACGCTGTAGCCTCTTTTCGCCATCTTATTGAGTAGCCGACAGACATAACTGGCGGTGAGGTCTGCCTTAAGCGTCCAAGATGAGTTGGTATAGCCCACTGTAAATGCCATGTTGGGTAAGTCAGAGAACATCATGCCGCGGAAAATGAAGCGCTTTGTGAAGTCGAGTTTTTTGTTGTCGACTTGGTATTCCACGCCGCCAGCAAACTTAAGGTTTAAACCGGTCGCCATGATGACGATATCAGCGTCGAGCTGTTGGCCCGATTTAAGCTGAATCCCTTCCCGATTGAATCGATCAATGTGATCAGTGACCACTTCTGCACGACCTTCGCGAATCGCGCTAAACATATCGCCGTCAGGCACCGCACAAAGACGTTGATCCCAAGGGTTGTAGCGCGGTGTGAAGTGAGTCTTTACGTCGTAATCCGAACCCAACTGCTTGCGCACCTCGCTGAGCAGGAAGTGACGCAAGGCTTTGGGACGTTTGCGCGATAAACGATAGACATAAATCTGATACAGCACTTTTTTCCAGCGGGTGAGCCGTGAAGCCCAGGCCACGGGTAGCCACTTTCGGAGCCACATCGCCATTGGGTCCTCGAGGGGAATATCGGCGATATAAGTGGGCGAGCGTTGCAGCATGACCAAGCTTGCGGTCTCACCAGCCATCGTAGGAACAAGGGTGATCGCTGTTGCACCACTGCCAATCACCACAACGCGCTTGTCTCGATAATCTAAATTGTCTGGCCAGTGCTGGGGGTGAACAATTTGTCCCTGAAACTCATCAGTGCCGGCAAAATCTGGTGTATAGCCTTCGTCGTAATCGTAGTAGCCGCTGCAGCTCATAATAAACTGGCAGGTGAGGGTGACGTGTTCACCCGACTCACTCGCTAAGGCGGTGACCGTCCAATGCTTGTGTGCGGAAGACCAGTGCGCTGATACAACCTTGTGCTGATAGTGAATGTGCCGCGTTACGTCGTACTCTGCTGCGGTCTCCTGAATGTAACGGCGAATCTTGGCGCCATCGGCAATTGAGGACGCATCTTGCCAGGGCTTGAAGCCATAGCTAAACGTATACATATCGCTGTCAGAGCGAATGCCGGGATAGCGGAATAAATCCCAGGTACCGCCCAGATCAGTGCGCGATTCAAAGATGGCAAAGGTTCTATCCGGGCAGTTGCGGCGTAACTGGCACGCACTACCGATGCCTGACAGACCGGCGCCGATAATCAGCACGTCGACCGATTCGAGCTGTTGCGACATAGTGATAACACTCTTTAAAGAGGCTTGCTATTGCTAGCCTGTACTGTGTTAGATGGGCATCGGTAATGTGCCTGTCTGGATTGAGATAGGCAAGTCTCTATAACGTGAAGGTCGATATGAATGTTGTGACGTGCCTGTGTTGGTCAATTGCCTTAGCTCGCCAAGAGTCGGCCCTGTTGCCGTGATGCGATTTAAACGCTTGACGGCAACAGTTGCTGCAAAAAGGGGTGCGAGCGGCATCTGGGAAGCCCTTATCGACCGCTGCCCGACGGGATACTGAGCCATGTTGTCCTCCCTTGATATTGTTATCGTGGCGCTCTATGCCATCACGCTGTTTGCTTTGGCGCAATGGGTGTCTCGAGAAAAGCCAGGGCATACAAAAGACGCCACTGATTATTTTCTCGCGGGTAAGTCGCTCCCGTGGTGGGCAATCGGGGCTTCGCTGATTGCGGCTAATATTTCTGCTGAGCAGATCATCGGTATGTCGGGGTCGGGTTACGCCATTGGATTGGCCATCGCGTCTTATGAGTGGATGGCGGCCATTACGCTTATTTTAGTTGGCAAATACCTACTGCCTGTCTTTTTAAAGACGGGTATTTACACCATGCCGCAGTTTCTAGAGCAACGGTATGACCATCGGGTGAAAACGGTGATGGCGAGCTTTTGGATGGGTGTATACGTCTTTGTTAATTTAACGTCCATTTTGTGGCTGGGTGCACTGGCGATCAATACCGTAGCGGGTATCGACCTGACCCTGGGGCTGATACTCCTCGGCATTTTTGCCATGTCCTACTCCCTCTATGGTGGTCTGAAAGCGGTTGCGCTGACCGATATTGTTCAAGTGGTATTGCTGGTCGCGGGGGGGTTGATGATTGCGGCCATTCTCCTTGAGCAGATTTCAGGAGGAGCCGGCGTGATGGCGGGTTTTGTCACGCTGATGGAGAGGGTTCCTGATCGTTTTGACATGATCCTGGCCCAGGATCATCCGCACTATATGAGCTTGCCTGGCGTCTCGGTGCTCATTGGCGGCATGTGGGTCATGAATGTGTCGTACTGGGGTTTCAATCAGTACATTATCCAGCGCGCACTGGCAGCAAAAAGTGTGAAGGAAGCGCAAAAGGGCATTGCTTTTGCCGCTTTCTTAAAGCTGCTCATGCCGGTCATCGTGGTGTTACCGGGTATTGCCATGTATGCACTGAACGCCGAGCTGGCAACGCCTGATCAAGCTTACCCCTCAGCCATGGCACTGCTGCCAGCGGGGATGAAAGGATTGGTGTTTGCCGCGTTGTTAGCGGCTATTGTGTCGTCGCTCGCTTCAATGTGTAACAGCATTTCAACCATCTTTACGGTCGATTTGCTCCCATCAATGGTCTCTGAACAGTGGCTAGATCGTCATCGGTTAGCGAGTGGTCGAGGGACGGCGTTGATTGCGATGATGATTGCGATGATGACTGCGCAGCCGTTACTGGGCAATTTTGATCAGGCATTCCAGTACATTCAAGAGTTCACTGGGTTCTTCACGCCCGGCATTGTGGCGATCTTTTTATTGGGTATGTTTTGGCGCCAGACAACGGCGACGGGTGCGCTGTTAGCCGCCGTCGGGTCAGCGGTTTTATCTTTGGCGATGAAGCTACTGTTACCCACACTGCCCTTTATTGATCGCGTCGGGCTGGTGTTCTTGCTGTGTGTCGTGATTGCTGTTGTCTGGTCTTTGCTAAGGCCGCAACCGCAACCGGGCTACATCGAACCGTCGGGAGTCAGTTTTGTGACCTCTACTGGGTTTAATGCCGCCGGCATCGTGGTGAGTTGCATGCTGGCTTTTTTCTACAGTACTTGGTGGTGATGCATTGTAGGAGTATTGGTTAACACTGTTTTGCAGAAGGGAGCACCGCTAATGAGATGTTTTATCGCACTCGTTTTGTTCATCAGCGCACTGGGTTGTTCCGATACCCATGCCCCAGCCTTAGGCGCTGGCGATGCTGCCGGCACTGATGCAGGCAGGGCGACCGAGGAATGGTCGATCGCGACGCCATCTGAACTGGGTCTCTCAGCAGAACCGTTATTGAGTCTTCACGAAGACATACTGGAAGGACGCTATGGCTGGATAGACTCTTTACTGATTATTCGTGAGGGGCGTATTGCCTTCGAGCAATACTATGAGCATGACTATCGCGCTATTTACGGTGAGGAAGCGCGAACGCCAGGTCCACTGGTCGTCAACAGTCCCGGTGGCCCCTACAATTATTTTAATGCGTTTTGGCATCCTTATTTTAAGGATACCCAGCTTCATTCCATGCAATCAGTGACCAAATCGATTGTCTCTGCAGCGGTTGGCATCGCGATCAGTCGTGGCGATTTTCCGGATCTGGATACACCCGTGCTGTCTTTTTTTGACGTCGGCAAGACCGCGAATGTCGACGAAAAGAAGCAGGCCATGACACTGCGTCATCTGTTAACGATGTCTGAGGGTTTGCGTTGGAACGAGAATGTCCCTTATATCGATCCGACCAATACGTTTACGGTCATGGCGCGCTCCCTCGACTGGGTGCAATTTACGCTCGATCAGCCAATGGCGGCTGCCCCGGGCACCCGTTTCAACTACAACAGTGGCGCAAGCCTGATCTTGGGGCAGATATTTTTACAATCGACCGGTATCGATATTGAAGCGTATACCGCCCAACACCTTTTCCAGCCGCTAGGCATTACCGACTATGAGTGGAAACGCACCCCTTTTGGGTTAGCGGATACGCAAGAAGGCTTGTTCTTATCGACAAGAGACCTCGCAAAAATCGCTTATTTATATTTGCAGAAGGGTCGTTGGAATCATAAAACGGTGATACCAGAAAGCTGGATTAAGGACTCGTTGCGGGTGTCGTTTGAACTACAAGACGAATTGCGTACGGGATATGGTTTCACATGGTGGTCGCAGTGGTATCAGTATCAAGACAAAAGCTATATCGCTTATCTTGGGAAGGGATTCGGCGGGCAGCGTCCCATTATTTTGCCTGACTTCGATATGGTGATCGTGGTGACTGGCTGGAATATTCTGCCCGATAAGCCTTTCCTTTATGCGGAAGAGGCTATCGAGCGCGTTTTGTCATCCGTTACCGAGTGAAAACGATAGGGTCCGCAGTGGTCTATAGAGTTGATAAACGAATGCAAAACACGATAAATGGACTCAGTCTCGATTGCGACGCACGCCCTCGAAGGGCTGTCAGTATTGCTGCGCGCGGGTCTGTTCAGACGGTTACGGACCCTGCCGTTGGGCGTGCGTTGGCGACCTCCGGGCTAGGTGTTCCACGATCTGGTACCGAGCGCTTAACGGTACGCCGATTGCCTGTTCATTTCCTGCGATGACCGCTCACGCACCGCAATCTGTGCGGTCCAACTGGCTGCTGGCGGATATCGGCGGGACTCACGCCCGCTTTGCTTACGCGGCAGCGGATGTGGCCACACCTAAACCGATTGCCACCTATGAAGTGGCGCGTTTCTCTTCCTTCGATACGGTATTAGCACAACTACTGATCGACTGGCGCGAGGGGGCCCAGCCTGACACTCGCATCACCAAAGTGTGCCTGGCAGTGGCTGCGAACCCCGATCATAAGGAGATCAGCTTTACCAATAACCCCTGGCGCTTCACGCAGGCAGAGGTGGCGGCGCAAACCGGGTGTAGCGACATTCAGATTGTGAATGATTTTGCTGCGGTGGCGCGGTCATTGCCCGCCATCACTGCCTCTGACCTTGAGCAGATTGGCGGTGGCGTATCGCAGTTGGGGCAGCCGATGGTGACGATTGGGCCGGGCACTGGATGCGGCGTTGGGACCCTCGTTTTCGATAATGCGGGTAAGGCCATGGTATTACCGGCAGAAGGGGGTCATGTGGATTTTGCGCCAACGACCGATGTCGAAATGAAGGTGCTGAGTCGGTTAAAGGCTGAGTTCGGGCGCGTATCGATTGAACGGATACTGTCGGGGCCCGGTATTATGAATTTGTATCGAGCGCTGGGTGAGATACGCCAATTACCGATCGCCAATGTGTCGTCAGAGGCAGTGGGGGATGCCGCACGCACGGGAGATCGTTTGGCGATGGAGACTATGAGCACTTTTTGCTCGATACTCGGCTCGGTGGCGGGGGATTTAGCGCTGACAATAGGCGCTCGGGGGGGCGTTTTTATCGCAGGGGGTATTGCGCCTCACTACCTTGATTTACTTCATCAGAGTGACTTCCGAGCGCGTTTTTTAGCGAAGGGTCGTTTTACTGCCTTTAATCAGGAGATTGCCACTTTTATTGTCAAACACCCGCATCCGGGTCTGCTTGGTGCGGCATTACTGTGCAGCATATAAAACAGACGCTGCACAGGTCAGCCGTCCTCCAACGAGGAGAGCCTACTTCGATCACATCACTCAAGAAACGGTTGAATGCCGCTATGCTGTTTTTGCCGCGCTGTATTCGACCGATATCGGTATCCGTGAACCCGACACAGATCACAGTTGAGCTGCGATGCCATGGCACCTAATCCGTTACCCGATTGGCAGCGCGCGCATGGCGCGCCCCTATTCGTTGCACAGATACGGCGCTATCCCGAGGATTTTCAGGTCACCGAAGTACTGGGATGGGAGCTCAGTGGTGATGGTGAACATGATTATCTCTACATAGAGAAAAGCGGTGCCAACTCCCAGTGGGTCGCCAAGCAGTTGGCCCAGTTCGCCAATGTGCCCCTAAAAGATGTGGGCTTTGCGGGTCTGAAAGATCGACATGCAATGACGCGACAGTGGTTTAGTGTTCCGCGATGGAATACCCCGGATTGGTCTTTGCTCAAGGTCGCGGGAGTCCGCATTGACCGCTGTGAGCGACACCTCAGGAAGCTGCGCCGTGGCGCACATCGATCTAATACCTTCGCCATCGTCTTACGTTGCTCAGAGCCGCTGGATCGCGACGCGATCACTCACCGCATCGGCCGGCTATCGGCACAAGGTGTACCCAACTATTACGGTGAGCAGCGTTTTGGCCGAAACGGCGGCAATCTCCGACTCGCTGACGATTGGGCCAATGGCCAACGGTTGCCGAGAGAGAAGCGCAGCATGGCGATCTCTACTATGCGGTCCTATCACTTTAACAACCTGCTTTCCGACCGGGTTGCCCAATCGACATGGAATACCCTCATGCTCGGCGATAAGGCGAACCTTGAAGGGTCCGGCAGTATCTTTGATTTCTCCGATATTGACTCGGTACTGCAAGCCCGCTGTGACGCGATGGACATTCATCCTTCAGCCATTTTGATTGGAGACGGTTCAGAATGCGAGCCGGTGCAGTGGGCCGCGGCGCTGGCGAAAGCCCGGGTACAGCCGGGTAATCGTAGTTTGCGCTTGAAGGTGCAGGATCTCGAGGTGGAAATGGAAGCGGCGGAGGTGGGGGAATCGACAGTGACGCTAAACTTCTCCCTCACCCGCGGCGCTTATGCGACCGCGGTACTGCGTGAGCTGTGCCTTTGGTCTTGAATGACAGGCCGAGGGAAGCTCCGGCTGTGGTGGTGAACGTGAGACGGCAGTCGGATCAATATAAGCCCGTTCAGCCGTTCAGCCAGCCAGTACTCGGCGATAGGGCGATTGATCAACTGACGCACTCAGTTTGGCGGTCCCAATCGTTCAAATAATGTCCCCCGTTGTGGCAGCACTAACGGTTTTGAGACAGCGTGGCTGTCGATAGCGCTGCTCTTAATGTGGGTCGCAGTCGATTGGCGTTATTGCGAGGAGTGCTGTGCCGAGCGTGAGCAAAAAGTATTACAGCACGCGATTTTGGCCATAACCAAATGACACAATGCGGCTCAGCTCTGACAAGTTTCGACCACTTTGTTCACTTAGGTCATTAAAAAAAGCCTGCGCTGACTGCAGTGCCCGCTGGCTGGTGATACCTGAATCGATGATGTCATGGTGGCGCAAGAAGCCCTCTACATCCTGTGTGAGCAGGAAGGTGTCTACCCCTAGGGTGCGCAACGCGTAGGGCCCCGTATTGCCGCCGAGTCGACTGCCGCTTTTTTTCAGATAACGCCAGAGACCCACCACATCGCTCTTTGGCCATTGGCTGATAAATTCACCGAATGGTCGATCTTCGCGACGTTCAGTGTCGGCAATCATCATGGCATTTTCACGGATGGTTTTGATCTTGCTGAAGTTACGGATAATCGCAGGGTCCTGTGCCTTACGTTCCAGCATATCGTCCGGCATCATCAGCAATCGCTCGATATCAAATTGCCAGAATACGTGCTCGAAATCCTGCCACTTTTTGTCGACAACCCGCCAGACAAAACCGGACTGAAAGACCTTTCTGGTGAATTCGGCAAGGTAACGATCTGAGCCCAGTTGCTTGAGATGTCGCTGACTAGCCACCTGCGGCAACAGTCCCTCAACGACGGATTCCCCGCCCTTGCGAGTGCATGCGCGGTCATACAGCGTGTCATAGTCAGGGTAGGTCATCACAATAGTGTACTGCCAAAAAGCTGCGGTCGTGATTGATTGTTGGGCTAGCGGTCGCGCTCTCGCGGGCATGAGGGCATCGAGTCACACCCTCGACGATTTCTCGATCAAGGTCTTAGTGAAAGATGTTGAGCAGCAGAAAAACGTGGCACTCGGCGAATCGACCACTGATGGCTTCACGTTAGTGAATGCCGATGCGTCTTGGTCCTATGGATTCACCGATTCGACACGTTTCACGTTGAGTGCTTTTGCACGGAATCTTACCGATGAGGTCGGACGAAATCATGCATCGTTTGTTAAGGCTCAGGTGCCACTTCCCGGTCGTAATGTTGGCGTTAGGTTGCGTTTCGACTTTTGAGACAACGGAGCATGAGTGGGGTCGAGCGGCGTCACTCATATTCTGCTTACTGAGCCGGAATCATCGTCGTCGCCGATCTACGCAGTTCGGACAGCGTTTCCTTTAGCTGAGGGATGTTTATTTAACGTAATCAACTACGGTATGCTTTGTCGTAACCGATAGTAGGACCGCGGCAGTGTTGCGTCGACCCTTTCATCTTTTCCTCATGACGGCGCTGTTACTGCGCGCGGTGATCCCGGTTGGATTTATGCCGGCCAGTTTGGCAGATGGGCGTGGCATGATGTTGTGTGGGGGAGACCCCTACAGTCGCGCGCTTGCCGCATTAGCATCCCCAGCTGCACCGCGTATGGCCATGCCCATGCATCACCACGAGGTGATGTCGGAGCACCTCGACACACAATCCGAGCACCCCGCATCTCACGCCGCGTTTGATCATCTTTGCGATTTCAATTTATCAGGGTCAGCCGATGCGCTAACGGTCATGGCCTATTCGGCGACTCATGCAATGGGTCAAGCGGTTAACTTTTCGAGATACCGCAACCGCTCAACCGGGACATCCGGTTGGCTTCTTCCTCCCTCCCGCGGGCCACCGCAATCCACTGTCTGAATGTTGTGTTGAGGTAATTCAGAAATGCGCGACCTGTCGTGCAATACAGTGAGAGATAATTATGAACTTCAATCAATTGTTGTGCGTGGGCGTGTGTGCGTGCCTCGCAATGCCCGTTTGGGCACATGTTGAGTCTTCGGGCCTGAGGCCCGAAAGCCATGCCCCCGCGGGCGTTATGTCAGACCATTTGCACGCAAAAGGCGAATGGATGTTTGGCTACCGTTACCTAACCTCTGAGTATCGTGGCCTTTATCAGGGTTCTAGCAGTATCACACCTGAACAAGCTGCT
>ERZ651776.4250-NODE-4250-length-13394-cov-5.341368_pt1 | contig 13394 bp, 11 predicted proteins | sample MGYA00514761_ERZ651776 | MGnify/ENA metagenome assembly ERZ651776 | reverse complement strand
ATTTCTAACGCCACCAACGCCCCTACCATTGCAACTCGCTTCGCTCGTCGCTTCGCTCGTCGCTTCGCTCGTCGCTCGTCGCTTCGCTCGTCGCAACTCGCTTCGCTCGTCGCAACTCGCTTCGCTCGTCGCAGGGAATCCTTGGCAAAGCGGGCACTGTTTGACATGTTCAAATGGTTCAATGAGGTGGAGTCCGAGGATGGGGAGTTTCCTGAGAGCGGGACTCCCACCAATAACGGAGATGGCTCGACGGCTAGCAAGTTTACGTCCTCCGTTGCTGTGTTTGATGCCACCAATTCCACCAAAGAGCGACGGCAGATGATCCTGGACTTATGCAAAGCACAGCCTGGGACCGAGATCGGTGTAGTATTTGTTGAGTCCATCTGCGACGACGAGCAAGTGCTCGAGGAAAACTACCTGATGAAAGTAAAAAATAGCCCGGATTTTGTTGACATGACTGTCCAGGAGGCCATGGTGGATTTGAAGAAGAGGGTAGAGAACTACGAGAAAGCGTACGAGACCATTGATGATGACGACGTGAGTTATATCAAAGTCTTCAATCTGTCCTCAAAGATGATGTGCAATAACATCTACGGCAGAGTCAGCAAGACAATTCTGCCCGCATTGATGGCCTGGAATATCGGCAGCCGACCTGTCTGGCTCATCCGGGCAGGAGAAACTGATGGCCCAGTGAGGTCAACCAACTATCGAAAGGGGAAGAACCAACACTTGAACGAGAGGGGACGTATGCTCTCCGAAGCACTGGGCGAGTTCATCACAAAGCACGGTGCCAAGTGGCACGAGGACCGGCAAAAGCACCTCGACGAGATCGATAGCTATAACATTCGAATTCGATCCCTCAGTGAATCCAGGGACGAAAGAGACAACGACAACACCGACGGGGGGACAGAATACGAGTTCGATTTGGAGGTTGAGTTCGGCGTCGCGGATCCCCCTCCCGAGGACGGCAGAATAGACGACGTCGCCGTCGCCGGCGCCGTCCCCGTCGCCGTCGCCGCTTCGACTTCTTTCAGTAGAGGGAGGGCTTCGAGTAAGGAAAGGAGGAGCCTGAGGGAGGAAGTCATATTAGACAGTGGGTTGGCTCCCAACACGCCTTCCCAAATAATGAAGAAGATCAAGGCAAGGAGGGCGAGCCAAATGAAAACAACGATCGAGAAAGCAGACGAGAAAGCGCTTGAGCGTACCGACAGCCTCGAAAGTACCGAGACTACCGAGAGCACTGAGAGCACCGAAGAAGTCGTATGTCCTTGCAAGATCATGTGCTCTACCATGCCGAGAAGCTACCAGACAGCGCAGTTCAACAACCCCAACTTCACTGTCGAACAGTTTAGCGCCCTAAACCCGCTCGACAAGGGAGACTATGCCGGACTAGAGCTTTACGATATCAAAGAGAGAGATCCCGAGTTCTACAGCATGCTGAGTGCTGACCCATTCGGCACCAGATTTCCTGGAGGCGAGAGCTACCAGGATCTCGTACATCGGTTGGAGAGCCCACTCATTGACATGGAGCAGCAGATGGTACCAGTCTTGGTGGTTTCACATGTTAGCGTCATTCAGTGCCTTGTTAGTTACTTCAGAAATGAGCCCGTGGAGAAGAGCACCGGAATCGAGGTGCCGTTAGAAACAGTCATCCAAATGAGCCCAGCTGATGGGGGGGGTTGGATAGAAGAACGATTCCAGCTCTTGGAGAGGAAGAGGACATTGAGCGACCACGTCATCAGCGAGGACGAGCTGCCAATTTGGGGAGATGGCTTGGGTCAGCAGCTCCAGCAGAAAAAAAACCAAAAGTAGAGTGATTTCGGTTGTCTGTGAATATGGGAATAGTGGCGAAAAGAAGAGGAGATGTTTTTGTTTTTTGTTTTTTTTCCAAAACTTTAAAAAGCCATTCAAGCCTATCGATTCACCGACAATTTTTCGAATGCCAAAGAGAGCCTTCCCCTCTCAGAAGATTGGGAAGAAATTCAAGCTCCCCCGGCCATCTTCCGTCCTAAAAACACACTCCGACGATATTGGAACTTCGGGCAATGATGAGAGCAATGCCTTCACTCGCACCACTCCCCATAGGAGGGGAAATTGGTCCGTCCACGTCTTCTACTCTCCGCCAGATATTCCACCTCTCTCGAGCTCACGTCGAGCTAAGCTCGGAATTCCAGACTTTGCTTTGGACATAGAAGAACCACACCTGAGTTTTGCTCGTGAGGGTTATATACAGGGGAGCGACTGCGATAGCTTCGCGAGTGCGTTGGAGGTAAGCCATATTCCTACCTTATTAATTTATCCTTGCGAGAGCGGAGTGTCATACTCACCACCGACCTTCTTCTGCTACGTTTTCTTTCCAGACTGCAACCAAAGCTGTGACAAAACCGTTCACGCTGGTGTTATCTTCCTCCCGGGTGATCAGCCTAACAAACGATGACAAAACTAGGACATTTTTCGCCTTCCCTTGTTGCGGAGGCGAGCAGCAGAGCTACAAAAAGCTTGTTGATAGAGTCAGCGATGTGGGAGAGAAATTCCAGCTAGAAAGGTATTACGATGATCCTATTGCTCATGTGAGTGTTGCGAGTTGTCCAGGGGTCGTCGAACTGCAGAAGAAGAAGGGAAGGGATAGGGTCGACTCGAGCGACTCTGACGACATAGATGATGAGGAGAGCGGGATCTTTAACGTAACTATAGACAAGATTGAGTGCACATTAGGTGGCGGGAAGACTGGGAAGCGCTTTGCTATAAAATTGATGTGAGGTAGAATAAATAGAGCCTGATTGGTTTGTAGACGCAGGACAGAAAAAAAACTTCATCCCGTCGTCATACTTTTATCTTCATTAACATCTCTCAACAGCGATGAGCTCAAATCATCCGCATCATCGAAGTTTTTCATTGCTTGGACCACGTCTTCAAGTTTTTTAGTCTTCTTGATAATCGTAAAGTACGCCAAACAGTTACATATCAAAACTGGAGAACAGAACGCGAATACTATCCAGTGGCAATGACAAGTGTCAATGTATGACAAACTCTGTCCGGCGACGAGCGGTCCCATGCTGCGTCCGTGACGACAAGCATTTGGTTGGTTAGCACAAAAAACGAGCTCTCCTCGATCGAGATAACTTTTCATCACCATCCACCCATTCACCCATTCACCCATTCACCCATTCACCCATCCACCCATCCACCCATCCACCCATCCACAACCAACCACAACCAACCACAACCAACCACAAAAAGAGACGAACACTTACCTCTTGCCCGCGCTCATGAAAACGCTCCAGATGCCGCCAAATAGTCCTTGAGCTCCGCCCTGGTTTTCTACCACCTTTGTGTACAAACCGCTGTTAGCCGGAGTTATAACGCATAGACCAAGTATGCACAACCCCGCGGCTATCAAAAACGGGCCCTCGGCCATTTCATCTCCGCTATCAAATATCAACCAAATGATATACGCGGACACCATGCAAGCAAGACCAATGGCGATCGGTACAAGGCCGTATTTGAACCATTTTTCAAGCTTGACACCAAGGATCATTCCCATGCAGCCAACCCCAGCGCAACAAGCAAAAAAGGCGGATAGCTCCATTTTCCCCCAACCAAATTGTTCACCAGTTATGGGGGCAGCAACCGTCTCAAGAGCGCAGAGATTGAAGTTGTCACTCATGCATGTAAACACAAAGAACCACCCCCCACCTTTGAGAAACACGCGCTTCACCGCGCCCATATTTTGACTGTTTTTTAATCGCTCTGCCTCACTCAATCCAAGGTCCAGGCTTGCTCTGCGAATGCTCTTCCGGGGCCTCTGTTTGTTAGGCTGTGCAAGAGTCCAGCATGACATGACAAGTAAGAAGAAGTGGAAAAAGCGGGAAAAAGCAAAGATTAGTCCACTTCTGCTCAATGCCAACCAGCTACTGTTCGTACCGCTCACCTCCTCTAGGAAAAACCAGAACAGTACCATCAATATTAAATTCACGACGGCCATGATGTAGCCCGGAGCTGTGTTGGGGTTGAACTGAAACCATCCCCACAAGGTAAAGTCGACCTTCAAAATAATTGCAATGAGCGCTGGGCCAACCATAACCCCAAACAGATCCAGCGTCATTTGTAGCCCGATCCGCTTGCTGAACTCATCAGCTGTACACACCTGCGAAATATACGTTCTTGAAAGGGTTGTGTTTGACGCGCCAAGACCAGATAGAATTCGTCCGATAATCAGCAGCCACTTGTTCTCTGCGTACCCTGCAATCCCATAGAGAAAACACCCGACGAGGCTTAGAAAGCAAGTGACAGCAAAAACCTCTCTGTAGGGCCGCTTGTCTGCCCACCTTCCGACAGGGATGAAAACAATCATCCTTGTAATAGAAAAGACCGACAAAACAAGACCATAGAACGCATAGCTCGCTCCAAGATCAGAGCAGTAAGAGTAAACAGTCGGCATGAGGCAGCTGTATTCAATATTCATGAAGAATGTGTTGGAATTTATGATGGCAAGTGAGGAACTGGGGATGGAGTTGTCCTTGGGCTTGGTTTTAGACGGAGAAGACGGCGGTGTGCTCGACGTCGATGCCATGGCGCAAAGAAACAAGTCAAGCACTCAAACGGGGTTTGTTTTCATTGACTCAGAGGGTGGTGGCTCGTTCCCGGGGAAGGAGTGAAGTAAGTCAAGTAAGTGGACTCAGGTAGTGGGAGGCGCAGCTCTAAAGGAATACTTTTCTTCTTTCTTTCCTACTGTTGCTTTATCGTATTCCTGTATACGCCGGGAAACGAAACAATGACTGCGTTTGTTGTTTGTGTTGTTGTTGTGTGATGACGGTTCTTTTTTTGTTTGCTTCTGAGACTGGGGGAGTCTCTTCATTTCAATCTATTTATCTGTTCAGCTGCTAGCGAAATCACTACGACCATACTTCTTCGATAAGCTCTACAAGCCCCAAACAAAATTCCCTTTTTTAATAAACCCCCTCTGCCCATGAATAGACCAGGTGAGCTTCATTTGAACAACATATCAAACCGTGAGCAATAAGGAGCACCCAAAGAACTTGTCGCGGGACACGGTACTATTTCTTGCACGATTACTAACACAGTAACACTTTGGGCTGCCCAAACCTCTCTCTCACGACACCCTGGTGAAACCAGGAAATACTAAGGGTCCCACGGAGAAGTCTTCGGCAAAACTGGCAGTTGTAAAGGTGAAGACAACAGATAAGGCGGCAAAAGTCTCTCACACCGCAACCTCTGCCGCTACACCTGCCGCTCACTCCAAAGGCAAAGCTTCGGGAAAGAGTACCAAATCAGAAAGTGCCAAGAAAGGCAAAGGAACAGATGACAGTAAAGAAAAGCCAAAAGAGAAGCCGAAAAGGGGAACCTCCCACCCCTCGAATAAGCCTCAGATTCCCCCCCTTCAGACACTGTACCTATCGATTTGCTCTTCCATAACACCCCCTATTACCGCCGACAAGACGTTGCTGGAGAGCTTGTCCCACACCCCACACCCTGTCCTGAACATAGTGGGGGACAGCTTCAGTAAGAACGACGTGGTCGGGCTCGTGAAGTTCTTGGGAAGTGCGGAGGTCGCTCATAGAACGGGAGGGATAAGCTTCCGGGATTCAGCAAGGGAGAAAGGCGCGGGAGTTGGGCAGGCTCCCGGAAAGGGGCCGTCCGGTCCTGAAAAAGGTTTCTCTGCAAAAGCACGAGAGAGGAAGGCGAAAAACGGCAAGGGGAGGGTCGAGGTTGAAGCTAAAAAGAAGCCCGGAGGTGGAAGCCTCCCCTTCAGTTGCTCCGCTCGACCGCCCGCAGAGTTAATCAGAGCCCTTGCTCGTCTGCTGATGAGGGGAGAGGGGATCAAAACCCTGCTGATCAGCGGGATCCGTCTGACGAAAAAGGACTGCGAAATTCTCAGCAAAGGCCTCCGATCGTGCAGGAATTCATCATTGCAGTCTCTTAGCCTTCTTAACCTTCCCCTTTCAGATGCTTCCTTCGCCGAACTCGCCCCGGCGCTCAACCAAACAACGGCACAGAGCATCAGAATCGTGGGCTGTGATCTGAGCGACATGTCTGGTCCAAGCATCTCCGGGATTGTGCGAGCTCATGGGGCGAGGAGAGACGAAGCCATCTGGGCGAGAGGCTTGAGAGGCGGCCGAGTTATACCACACAGCGACGATTGCCCTCCGGAGATTCCCGAGATGGGAGTGCTTGTGTTGGACATTTCCTCAAATCGACTCGGAGATCTCACGGCTCAGTACTTGGCAGAGACACTAAAAAATGACAACTGGCTTGTCGGCTTGAACATTGCCGGGAATAATGTCAGCGACGCTGGTGGTGGCTTCTTGTTGAAGGGACTCAAAAGTAACTGCTTTCTGAGGACGATCGTGCTCCAAGGAAATCGCAGTATCAGTGATGAAACGATGGATGGGATAAGCATGCTTTTGGACCAACTTGGCAACACGCCAGCTCCCCAAGCCGCACAGCACGAGCTAGTTTTGAGGGCAACAAAAAATTGGCAGAGGTGGGGAGGAGTAACCATGAAAGAGGTTGCCGGTAGCAGTAGCAGTGGCAGTGTTGGGGCCGGGGGCAAGAATGAAGACAAGGATAAAAACGAGGACAAATCGCCTTACAAGGAAAACTTAGGCGCCACTCATAACACACAAAATCTTCCTACTCCTCCTCCCAAGGGGAAGATACCGCACAATGTTAGCCTTGCTGTTGACCCTCCAGTGCCTCCAAGTTTGAAGGGGAAGGAGGAAGATAAGGAAGGGAAGAAAGAGAGGAAGATTACATACGTTCAGGCTAAGCCAATCGTCCAGAAAAAAGTTAAAACGACGAAGGCATTGAAGAAGACTGAGCCAACGGCAGCAAAGACTTCCACCACCACCAAGAAAACAGCCGCTGCTGTTAAGTCTGCTACCGCTCAACCTGCCTCAAAGAGGGTAACAGCGACAAAGCGGGCCAAAGTACCGACGACAAAGGCAGCAGCTGCAAAGGCGGAGAACGTAGCCAAGGCAAAAAAACCCAGCAAGTCGACAGCAATTTCCGCAACCACCAAAGACACCACCACCACCGCCACCGCCACCGCCACCGCCACCGCACCCCCGAGAGAGAGAGACACACGCGTTGCAAAACCAAACAAACTTAAGGCAGCAGTTGCAAAGAGGACAATCGAAGTTCGGGTCCCTTCTCCCGATAAGACATCCCCAGCTAAGGTGTCTTTACATTCGTCCAAGATGGCGCCCAAGGCATCAACAAAATTATCGACAAAGGCAACATCAAAGGGGGCGTCGAAAGCGTCACCTTCACCTTCACCTTCACCTTCACCTTCACCTTCACCAACGAAAACGAAAAAACAGGACGGCAAAGAGAAGGAAACCATGGCTAAGTTGGAAAATATGGTGGACAAGATGCAGTCAGAGATCAATAGGTTGGAAAGCAAGCTTGCAATAGCAACGAAGAGAAAATCGCCGAGCCCAAAGTCGCTCAGCCCAAAGAGACGGCAACAGCCAAAGAAATCACCGACAATTCCTTTAGGGGAAAATTCGGACCCAGAAATAATGAGAGAGATAAGCAGCGCTGTCGCGGCAAGGCTCAAAGAGATCTGGGCTTTGGATCAATGAATGTTGTGCTGGCAACGGAAAACTTAAGGTGGATTACATAAAAAGTGGTATTAAAGAAAAAAATGCGATGCCTTACTGTTTTTGTGATGCTTTGAAAAGCAACAAATATTTATTATTTTTCTGCGTTCTGTTTCAAGGATCTGTTCGGATTCATGCCTCGGTGCTTGAGCTTGTGCTGGACATCTCGCTACTCATGCTGCTCGTACTACTGCTGCTCGCCGTCGAACTTGTATTCGAACTCGTATCCCCAGAGCTCGTACCAGTGCTGTTGTCCGTGCTCCCGAACATCTTCTTCCCCGACCCATCCACCACCTTTGTATTCTTCTTCTTTCCGCAAAGTGGTGGCTGGCACGTCCAAGTAATTCCATATTGTAGGACGTAGATGTAAACTGGAATCAACAGATCCGGTCCACCTTTGCAACCCCCGCCGAACCCGCCAGGCAATGCTTGACATAGCCGAAAGTTCCGGTTAAAGATACCCTGAAACTTAACCCAAGCCCCAAACAGCGCGATAACGCAAGTCAAATAGCACATTTTCCTTATCCTCTTGAACTGAGGATTCGGTGTCTTTCCCTTCCCCCCGCTGAGCTGCGCGGTGATTTTCGATCCGTATATAAAACAGAGCACGCCAATAACAACACAGTTGATAACTGCCACAGCATACTTCGAGCTAGTGATTCTTCCGTCTAGCGCCCCGGAATAATTAACGGCTTGTCCCGTTCTGTACTCCACCAGACCGCCAACCACCTCCCCAAAGTAGCTGAACCCAATGCAAAAGTTGCACACTAACTGTGCCCACCTGCGACGAGCGAAGCGAGTTGCAATGGTAGGGGCGTTGGTGGCGTTAGAAATGGCGAAGAATTAGGTAGCAGCAACGTTACATTTGGAAGTATCAGGCATGTACATTGATATCCAGTACTCACGCCTTTTCAGCTCGTCGCTTCGCTCCTCGCACATCTCACCTCCACTAACCATTCGTCTTGGTACTTTTCATAAATGGAGAGCAGAACCTTGCTCCCCACGGGGGGTTCTGTCCGGTCCTGGTCTTTGTAGCCCCCTCCAGCACAGTTTGCCAGATAACCTTCCGCGGTCTTGCTCTTGAAGCTCTGAATAATATTGCTGTAGGCAATCGCCTTGCCCTCCTCACTTCCTGGGTTGCTGGCTGCGAGTAAACTGGCAAACAAATTATCCCAGTCAAATATTGCGTAAGTGTAATCGTCGACGCTCGGAGGCACTCTGCTCCAGGCACGAGAAACAGGCATCAAGACGCCGAACCCGTTCTCAGCGGGCGTAGAGATTGCAGTCCACATAGCCGCTGCCTCGACGCCGATCGCAACCTGAAGGTTTTCTTCACCAAATTGCTCTACCATGGCATTGAGGTAGTTCGTCTTGGCGTCCTCGATGATGACTTTGATGACTTTCACGTCAGAATCAACGTCATCATATGTCGTAAAAGCAATCGGCCCGTCTTCTAGCTTGAAAGAAACAGCGGTTATAGACTTGGAAGAAGTTGTATTGTCTGTGAACGAGCTCGTGTTGAAGAAACTTGTCGTGGCTCTCAGATTGAACGAATCCAAGTTTGTAGGACTGAACTGAATGCTGTTGCTGCCGTCTTTTAGAACAACGACGCCCTCCCGCTCCCAAAGGAATCGATTCGTTACGCGCAGAGTTAGATCGCTGCAGTTGAATTGTGATGAGCAACCAATAGGTTCAGCAACAATGTTAAGGCCCGATTTTCCAGCAGAAAAACTAATTGAAACGTTCCCATACGGCAGGGGTGCTGTCAAGTTCGAATTGCCAAACGAAAACTGACCTGCGTTGACGATATCGAGTAAGTGGGTGAGTGGGTGAGTGAGTGAGTGAGTGAGTGGTGGGTGAGGTGATGCAGGGCTCAGCAGGGCTAAGCAGGGGCAGGCTCAGCTCGTGCACAAACCAACTCACCGTATGAGCGATCAAAGGAATATGGACCGACGCGAACATCTGCCCCGATTCGCGAAATACCATCAGGTGTAGCAACAGTGATGCACTTCTTCGAGCTTATCTGGCAGAGCTGCAACGTGATGGCTGCCCCGGATGGCAAGTTCGTGAAGGTCAACATGTTATGATGCAATAAATTCCCAAAGCCCTTGCTTGCCTCTCGTTGGATGAGATCTCTCTCCTTCTCTGCGGCGGAAAGATCTGGGCTGAGGTATCTATCAGTTATCACCTCAAACTCGCCGCCATATTTCTTCCTCTTGTCATTGTTGCCCAAGTTGCCCAAGTTGCCCAAGTTACGCCACCGGACAGATAGCCTAGCTGACTCTACCAATTCATCCTTGTAAAGGTGAGCGCGGAAAGGCAAAGAGGTCTTCGTCCGGATAGGAAGTGGATTGTCTATGGTTCTTAAATCAGGCACGTAGGCGTTGTTGTCTTGGCAAATTAAGTGCCCATCAACCCAGACAAAGGCCAAAGATGTGTTCTCGAAGTTGCATTGAAATTCATACACATGACCGGCATTTGGGAACTCAATGTTTCCGCTGATGATTCCTGATAACGCATTCTTCAAAGTAACCGAGTCAAGCGAAGTGACAACTTCTGTTGTTGTGGGATTATTGGCCATTCCTGAATTGTCAAATGAGAAAAGGGTAAGGCCAGTTGCCTGTTTTGTTAGTGCAAGGCCGTTGCTGTCTCCCCCCAACACGACCGCGATCAATGATAGGGCGAGAGCATTGAGGGCGAACATCGACATCGTTTCAATTAACTCTGGTGGAATTTATTAGCATTTTTTGTTCTGGGAGTTCACGAGCCGGCCGGCCTTGGTTTCGCGCGGTTGTAAAAGTGATGATGGATGGATGGATGAAGAAGGAAACAGTTTTTCCGCGTTTGAAAACAAATTGATTGAAATCTGGCGAAATGAACGGCACTTAGGAGCCACTTTGGGGCAGTTTTCTTATTCGGTGCTATTGAAAAGCTGCAGATCTCTCCCCCCCCAACAACTAAAACACTTGTTTCATGAATCTTCCCCTTCTTCCTCCCCGTCTCATTGATTTCGAGCGGGATCTGGGAGGCATACCCGACGACAACTCGCTAGCGACCTCATATTATAACGGCAACTTATTGAATGTCACATTGGCAAACAGCACAACTGCACCACCAGGAAGCGTACTCACGATTCCACAAAAGACTTTTTATCTCATGGGAGGGATCGTGAGCAGCGGTTTGATTAACGTGACGATTGTAATCGATGGGACAATCAAATTTTCTGGCGACATCGAGTCTTGGCCACGGAGAAACACTACCGGAAAGGTGATGGAATGCCTTGATTTCAACCATGTGGTTAATTTCACAATCACCTCCAACTTGGAGGGCAACTATCACAAATCGTTAGGCGTAATCGACGGCAATGGGGGCAGCTGGTGGGATATTCCGCATTACAATCGCTATGGTTACTTGCAGAACAAGGATGATAGGCCTCGATTACTGAACATTGAAAACGGTGAAAGTGTTCTGCTTGAAAAGATATTGTTCAACAACGCCCCATTCTGGACGACAAACTTGCGCCGCATAAACAATCTTATTGTGCGTTGGTGCGGAGTGAGTGCGAGAAGGACTTGGAGGGAAGGAGGCCACAGCTGGTTCGACAACACGGCCTTCAACACGGATGGATTTGATATCAGCGGGAGGTGAGCTTTGGTTGTTGTTCTTTCGTGCGCGTGTTTCGTGTGATTGTTTCGTGTTCGTTCGTTGTTATCTGAGAAGGGCTCGTTCGTGGTGAATGGCTTGTGATTGTGAACGTGCATGTGACCATGTTACTAACAACTTTCCAACCTCAACCTTGCTGCAGTAACGTTCACGTTCACGACTGCAACTGTTATTCGCAGGACGACTGTTTCACAGTGACGGACCAAGGACCAGGTCTTGTCAGCGAAAACATGCTCTTCGAGAGGCTAAATGCTAGTGGCATGGCCTTGACAATCGAAAGCAATGCTAATACTTTGGTCCGAAACATCACTTATCGGGATATTTTGATCAAGAAAACAATCAAGGGAATATATCTCAAGGTCTTGGAAGGGGGAGGAAATATCCAGGACGTGCTCATTGAGAATGTTGTGATCGACTCTCCTGAGCAGTTCGCAATTTGGCTAGGACCTGCTCAAGATGTTGGAGGCGGCGGTGGTTTGTTGGTAGAGGGCGAAAAGTCACCCGTTGACGGTGATGGCAGTTCTGGAGCTAGTTCCGATGGCAGCTCGGATTTGGGTGGCGGCGGCGGCGGCGGCGGCGGCGGCGCAGTGGATTCATCGCAGTACAACGAGTATGATATCTGCTTTCCCAATCCTTGCAGTCTCTGTTGGCCCGTGAAAAAATATGCAGAGTGTCTCCCAATCGAAAATGGCGTCTTCCGCAACATCCACTTGCGGAACATTCTCATTAAATCGCCGACCTATGGCAGCAGCCTAGGCGTGATCATGGGAAGCCTTGCCAGTCCAATCGAGAACCTTGTGCTGGAGAATGTTACTATCGACAAATGCGGCAGTCTTGATGACGGGAATTTTGTTCAGACATTTCCTCTGATCGAAAGGGGTTCCATTATCAAAGACCCAGAAGTGATCAAAATGGTTGTATTAGTAATTGCCCTGGTTTTCATATTTTTAGTGGTTCCCTTGGCGACACTTCTCAGCCGCACCATAATGAACGCCGAATGGTGGAAAAAGAAGACGAAAATCAAAGTGGTGATATCTTTAATAGTGCTGGGCATCGTCGGGACGTCCTTTACGCCGATTTTTCTTTGGTTCAGCACGGTCAATATGGCCACTTACGATGAGCAAGATCGTACAGACTACTTTTATTGCGATGGTGTGGCAGACAGTAGGGCTATTGGCAACACTTTCCCCGTCCCCAGCTGCCTTCAAGATGATACAGTATCACAGGGAGGGAACCTCGGAGGTGTATGCGAGGTTCTAGAGCAGTGGCCATGGGGAATATTCACCTTCTTCTTGATTTTCATGACGGCAATTTACTGCTACAAACACAGAAAGGAGACTGCCAGGCGGTTAGAAAAAGACAAACTGAATTGGAGAACAAGGGGCGTGAATAGGCAGGCACTGCCTTCCATCGACGAGGGGATCGAAGAAGGGGAACAAATCGATGGTGGAGCCTCTGTTGGTTTCAGCTCTTCAGTCCATGGAGGAGGAAGGTTAGATTATGGCGGCAGTAGGCAGCAAAACGACTCCTCGAACCTTCCCATAATTCCTCACAACTTTGACCACAAGCTATGAGCCAATTTTAAAGCTGATGTTATTAAACAGATGTGTTTTTTTGAAGGAGGAAAAGACGGCCTGATCCATCTTTCGACACCACCATTCGTGTAAACGCCCTTTATATAACACTTGCGTGATAACGTTTTTTGTCATCGTCCACAACACCGCAATTTTTCCTCAATCAGTCATCTTAACCCAAAACAATGACGTCATCGCCATTGGATCTTGAACAAGAACTCCCTGCGCCCCCTCCCATGTCTGTTGATCCAGGAGCCCAAGAAATCGTCATTAGCGAGATTGTTGAGAATGACTTACACTATGGTAGCGAGGAAGACAACAGCGGGTTGGAAGAAAGCAGTGAGGAAGAAAGCAGTGAGGAAGAAAGCAGTGAGGAAGAAAGCAGTGAAGGAGAAGAAGCAGAACCCCAAGAGATCGTCATTGACGAGAATATTGACAACCAGATCCGATCTGGGGCTCTCCGCAAGCGTTTACAGGACAGATCACTCGGTAAAGGAACCATCACCCTCATCATCAGGGACCCCAATATCAC
>ERZ651776.4245-NODE-4245-length-13413-cov-4.867427_pt1 | contig 13413 bp, 13 predicted proteins | sample MGYA00514761_ERZ651776 | MGnify/ENA metagenome assembly ERZ651776 | reverse complement strand
CCCCCCTCCCCCTCAGATCTTCAATTTCTCTCCGTCCATAAATCCTCCACCCTCGGGTAACGCTCACGATGGTACACCCGACTCAGGTCCGTGTCCCCCCGTTGTCCTTATCGTCATCTCTGGTCGCCGGTTCCTCGTCGCCGCCGAGCGAAGGCGCGGCGGGCGTGACCGGCGTGCAGAGAACGACCTACAGTTCCTCGGACTTTGACAAGTCAAAAACGAACGGTCCCGAACACCCTAACCTACCCCCTCAAACATCATCATCGTCGACATCTCCCTCTCCCTCTCCCTCCTCCTCCACTTTGGCCCCCCCCCCCCCCCCGGCCACCGGCACCGGCACCGCCGCCGCCCCCGCCGCCGCCCCCGCCCCCGCCCCCCGGTCCTACCGCCGACACGTCCTCGAGCCGGCGACCCGCTGCTCCTCCTCCCACCTCTGGAAGCTGATGATGTCCTTCTACGACCGCAAGGGTGTCTCCTCCTGGAGCCAAGGGATCGTCCCCCATTTCATTACCTCCAACGCCTTCATCGGGCGCAGCTACGCCCAGGTCCTGAGGGGGTACTTCCACGACATGTCGGGGGACCCGAACCTTAAGAGGGACGAGAAATTTTACATTATCGAGCTCGGGACAGGCAGCGGGAAATTCTCCTTCTTCATGCTCAAGGCCATACTGGAGATGTCTGCTACCATGGGATTCCCCACGGATAATATCGTTTACGTCATGACTGACTTCACCGAGAGTAACTTTGAGTTCTGGAGGAGCCACGAGGGTCTCAGGCCATTCGTTGAGGAGGGTAAGCTAGACTTTGCTATATTCGACGCTGTTGAAGGTGGGGAGCTCAAGCTCCACAACAGCGGTGTGACAATAGGGGCTGAGAATCCTACGGCGAATCCCATTTGTATCGTGGCGAACTACTTGTTCGATACTCTGTGCCACGATATATTTCAGGTCGAAGGCGGGCGCCTGAAAGAAGGCAAGATTAGCGTTGGCAGTAAGAGGGGGGAAGAGGCCGACCCCCTCGACCCCGAAATCATTAAGAACTTTGACAATGAGTTTGAATATATCGACTGCGACGAAGATTACTACGAGAAGGAGGGTACCGAGTCCCCGGAAGACCACCTTCACCTCCGCAGGATGCTGCAGTGGTACAAAGATTACTTCTCTCCCAACCCCCCCCCCGAGGCGGGAGGAGGTACTGGGACTACTGACCACGGCGTCCCCTCGCCGCTGAATACAGAGGAGGACACGGGAGCATCCCTTCTCATCCCGATCGGCACCTTCCGCGCTCTCCGCAAGTTGACGGACCTTTCCGGAGGTCGCGCGATTGTCATCAGCGGTGATAAGGGTAACAACAATCCCGAGCAGTTTAGGGGTCTCCTTGACCCCCACATCGCCGTTCACGGTAGTTTCAGTGTCATGGTGAATTACCATGCCGTCGGGGCCTACTTTACAAGCAGGGGTGGGTTCGCGCTACATAACCCGCAGGAGGAGGCGAGCTTGAAGGTGAGCTGTTTTGTTCTTCCCGGCGACGACGGGGAGGGACCGCGCCCCACACCCTCGGACAAGGACTTTATGAAGGACGGTCTCAAGAGGCTCGACGAGGAGAGGAGCCGCAAGTTCCCCGTCCTCCGTCAGGCCTTTAACGACCACGTGGACTCCTACGGTCCCAACGACTTCTTCGTAATGCAGAAGTGCCTCAAAGAGGACACTCCGAGCCCGACTCTTCGGAGCGTCGTCGCGCTCCTCAAGCTCGGAGACTGGGACCCGGACGTTTTCTACAAGTTTAGGGATGTCATTCTTAACCAGATTGGTAGCAGTGGATACAAGCTGAAAAACGACCTCCTGAGGGGCATACCAAGGGTGTGGGAGAATTACTACTTGCTCGACCGGGAAAAGGACGTCGCTTTCGAGGTCGGACGCTTTTATTACGGGATCAAATACTACGCCGATGCGTTGAAATTCTACACCACCAGCAGTGATACCATTGGAAAGCACCACGTAACGTACCATAACATGGGGCTTTGCTACTATAGCATGGGTAAGCCCGAAAGCAGCATTCAGTACTTTGAAAAGAGCATCGAAATGAACCCGAAGTACGAAAAGGCAGTAAGCTGGCTCGGTAAGGTCAAGGGAGAAATACAAAAGAAGAAGGGGGACGAGGTCGCCATAGAAGTGGGAAAAATCAACATTGCAAATGCGTCATAAGACACCACTCTCACGCGTGACAATTTTTGTGCATACGAAAGCCAGCCAAGTAAAATAAAACTTATGTAAACCCCATGGTAACCTGGTAGTAGTGTTGTTGTTAAGCCCCCTGCTATTTCTTTTCTACTTCACTTTACTTACGGCATGCATGGCATGCATGGCATCGAGTTATTCCCTCCCAGAGGAAAGCGAGGGCTGCATGCACGCATGTAATAGATGATCTTATTTTGTCTTCCAGAGGAAAAAAAACCCCACTTGTTACATTATTCGCTCATAATTTATCACGATCGACGACCCACCAACACGCCGAACGGAAAATCCCAAAACTTGCACATATCGTTTTTTACTTTCATTTTTTCCGGTAACCCATATCTCGCTTGTAGGTGATTTTCTCACTCACAGTAATTTGATCCTTGGTCCAGTTCCCGCTGCTGGTGCGTCTCTGGTACCTCGTCTTCTTTTGTTGGAATATGTCTTCCAAATCGCAGGATTGAACCTCTGGGAAGATGCTATCTGGGTCGATTCTGCTGGATTGGTTGCAGAATTGTTCCTCCAGAGCTGGGATGAGGTTGACAGATCGGGCCCAATCCGGCACCTTCTTCTTGGGAGCCTTCTCCTCTTCTTCCGAGTCCGATTCGCCAGAATCAGACCCTTCTTTGTCACTGATTTCGTAGTTGTCCTCCTTCTTGCTTGCCTTGAACCTATTTTCCTTTGCTGAACCGGCACTCCCGCTCTCGCTTGTGGTGGCAGCGGTATTCCCACTTTTTTCGGAGGCGAGCCGAGCAGCCTCTTCCTTTGCCTTCGCGGCCTTCTCCCTCATCTGGGCGACAAGGGCGTTTTGCTTGTTCGCCTTGCTATCAGACGAAGCGTACGGATTTACTGGTGGAGCTTGCTGCTGCTGCTGCTGACGTTGCTGCATTGCCAGGGCTTGCTCTTGCTGCTTTCGTCGCATTTCCTCTGCAAGCCTTCTCTTCTGCTTCTCCTCCCTCTCCTCTCTTGCCTTCCGCATTGCCTCCTTCTTTTCATTGACCTGTTCCTCCAGCGACTTGGTCGAATTGGAGGAAGTGGTGCTTGAGGTTGAGTCGTGGGATGAGACGGAACTCTGGGATTGCTGGGAGGGCTGAGACGAAGAGGGCGTTTTCGGAGAGTATTTATCGAGGCTACTGTTATTGTGATTGCTATTGTGAGTGGGTAGCGAGGGAATAGCGGCTTTTGGCTTTTGCGGAAGCGATGGAATCGTCGTTTTGCTTGCCGGTGCCGCAGTGGATGTCGTTGAGGTGGAGGTGGAGGTGGATGTGACCGCTGCCGTTGCCGTCGCCGTCGCCGCTGCTGTGGCTGCCACAGCAATCGCCGGTGAATCCTTATTGCTATTGTCGACGACGACCGCTGTCTTCTTGGCTACTGCCTGCTCCATTTGAGCCTTGGCTTCCCGGCGTTTGGCATCAGCCTGCTTCAGTCTCTCCATCTTCAGCTTTAGTGCCTGTCGCTGTTCCTCTTTCTTCTCTCTTCTCTCCTTCTCCCTCTCTTCCGCTTCTCTAGCGGCGATTTCTTCCTGTGTTGGTGCTGGGGGCGATAAACGCTTCTTCTCTTCCCGTTCCTGCTCCTCTCTCTCCTTCTGCTTTTTCTTCTCTTTGTTGTTTGGGGAAAACATCTTGCTTATGCTCTTCGCAACCTTCCCAACCACGCTGCCGCCGCTCTTGGCGGGAGCCGTTGAGCTTGAGATGGTCGCGGAAGCAGATTTCTTCTCTTTCCCTCCCTTTTCTTTCTCCTTCAGCACCTGTTGCTCCTTTCTCATTTTTTCCCTCTTCATCCTCGCCTCCGCCTCCTCTTTCTGCCTCTTATTCTTGGTGTTAGGCGTCTCCGCTGGAAGAATAGACGATGACGACGACGACGACGACGACGACGACGACGACGAGGAGGTCGAGTGTGCCGAACTTACTGATGACACACGCTTAAGTTGCTGCGCGGGCGGTGGTGGCAGTGTTGATGGTGCTGCTGCAGTCATTTTCTTCTCGGTGACAATGGGCTGTTTTGACTGCCTAATTGATTTCCTTTCGCTCGCCGGGGCCTTCTTCCTTTCTGGTTCAACTCTTGGCACAGCTACCTCCTCGTCCACCTCCATATCATCGGCCTGCGTCTCACTTTTCATCCTCTCTTCCTTTTTCTCCTTCTCCACCCCAAACTCCTTCTCCTTTGCCTTCTCTTCCGCCCTCACAGCTTTCTCCAACCTAATGCACAAATCTTTCTTTAGCCCCTTCGTATCAATACCCCTCGCCTTCAGTTCTGTCCTCAACTCCACCACCTTGAGTTTTGATGGGTCCAACACCGCCATGATACGAGCCTCATTAATAGTCTCACGCTTCTTGTTCCTGACTCCAAAGCCATCCACTTCCTCCAAGTCATCAAAAGTCGAGGAGGGTGCCGAGGTCGCGTCCTGGATGGCTTTGCTGCGCCGTGGTTTTTTGGAAGAGGAGCGAGCGTGCAGGACAGCCATGTCGTTTTCTTTGGCTGAAGAGGGGGGAAGGTGGTTGGTGGCCTTCGAAGTCGAGGCTAAGAATTTTCGCTTGCCAGCCTGACGATTTCGTGATTAGTGCGGAGGTGAATGAAATTGGGTTATCGCGGGGAGGCGAGAATGGGTTAGTGCACAAGGAGACCTCGAGAAAAGAAGTCCGACTTCACTTACATTGATTGCTTCTCGAAGCCAAACCTCGTCGTCGCGATGCATGCTTCTGACATTATCAATCGCTCTATCGCGCTCATTCTCGATCGACGATAGCACTCGAGTTACAGAAGCGGACGTCATCGTGGGGGAAGAAGGGGTTAGGAGCCAAAAGGACTCAGGAAACGGACAAGAGAAACTCGAATGCAAACGAGATGATAATCAAGGGCTTATGCGAAACAGACGAATGTTATACTCGAACTGAATGGTGAATTGGTGTTCTTGATGTTTGTATAAGGCCTGTAAGCAGGATTTTAAGCTGTGTCTTCAGAAATGAGACGGATTTAAATACAAACGGTCGCCGGTAATTTTTTCGGGCAAACGACAAAAAAAAACTCCGGCCGTATTCACCACAAGATGATCCTCACGTCTTCGGACTACGCATACGTGGCTTCATTACCAGATATAGTCGCAAAATATAACCTATTATGTACCAACCCTATCCCGCTCCCCCATCCCCCTACAGAGGACCAGGCAAGAGTAAATTTGTTGTCGCAAGCCGCTTCTGAGGCTCCTCTAGATAAAATTCTGATCGAAATAATTAGTTCCCTCCTGGATCCAGAGGACCCTACCGACACAACCAAATTTGAGTTGGCTTTGGTGAAATTCTCCACAAGCAATGGGATTGACAGCAACATTGCTGCAGGGGAGGCGTTGCTAAGCTTTCTCGAAACACACACTGGCGCGGTCAAGATTCCGGACACTTTAGTGAGTTTGCTCGGGGCGTCTGTTCTTGGAGTGGTCGTGGGCGATGAAACAAATGACGATATTAATTCGATTCGTCTGTCCTCCACTGCTGAGAGGGTTGCAAAAAAGATTGTCGAACGAAATCATGACAACTTGTCGTTCGTTTCAAAGTTGTGGCGGTACTTTTTTACACGAAATTTTTGTGTCGCGACCACGGCGGCGGGAAATGTTGCCCGAATTCGATGCCTGGCAGTTCTTGTTGGCTTGTTATCTGTGAACAATGGAGAGAATTCGAATTGGAATGAGCTTTTTCAGCTCATGTCTACCGAATCGACGGCTGCGTTTCCTCCTCCTTTTATGATGCTATGGACAATGGCCAGCGATAGCGAGGACGTTCTGTCGCAGTTCTCAGCTATGGAACTTCTCACACAGGTGTTGGACCTCTGTGTGGAGCAATCATGTGAACAACACACAGCCATCACCAACTTTATTTCTTCCCCAACAATCGTGAAGGGGCTGATATTTTTCTGCGAGAACGATGAGAGTGATGACCTTCTTCGTTCTGCCAGTTTGAAATTGCTTGCGAAATTGTGCCACATTTTTAGTGGCAACGATAATCTCAGAGAAGCATTTGTGCGTGCCATGACCAAACGGTTTATTTTGGATTGTGGCAGTGGGAGTCTCAGAGATAGTGATAAACTCACTCTCATAGCTTGTCTTGCCAATTTCAGCGGCAGTGATAGCAACCTTAACCTTCTGGACGCCTCAAGCCTTGAGAATTTGACGTCAATGTGGCTCAGTGGAGTTAACACTGAGCAGCCTCGGATGAAAGCTGTTTGTTATTCCTCAATCACATCAATTCTATGTGACAAAGAACACTCAAGTGAATGTCGGCAGAAATTTCTTCTCTTAGTAATAAAATTGAACCCAGACTTTCTTTCTGGCGTTTTTTCCGATTCCAGGACTCCCACACACACCTCAGGTCCGACAGAGGAGAAGCTGTCTGCACTTGCGTTGCTCTGTGAGCTTTCAAATTATGGCGCGGCGGGGTCGGTGGTCAGTGGCGCCGATTTCATCAATTGGTGCTGCGCTTGCGATGAGTCTCATCAGAATGTGATGGAACTTAAATACACGATCGTCGAAAACATTCTCCGTGATGACAGCAAGAAGTCACTCCTTCCTCCCTCGGCAATTTCAAAGCTCCAAAAGCGATTCGATGTGGGTACGTATTACTACGTCAGTGAGCGGCCAAATTTTGACTTAATTGACGGTGTATGAGTTATATTGATTTATCCAAAGTAGAAAAAGCGGGGATACATTTGTTAAAACCTGCGTTTCTAATTACTGTGTCTCTCACTTCTTGTTTTTTGGGGTGGCAATGCTCTTATACTTGTTCCGTTTCTCATCTATTCTCCGTTTAACTCCCTCAGCCTCTCCGATGGGCCCTTGAATTCTCTCTACCCTCTCTTGCGCCTCCATAATTTGCTTCTCGACAGCAATCTTGACAACACGGGATCGGCCCATGATACCCCGGAAAACACGCTGAACGTAAATGCAGGCTTTCTCACGCAGCTGCCGGATGAATTCCAGCCGCTCCTTTTCCCGGATATCTCGCCTCCGGGCCGCCTCCGCAACAGCTTGTTTTCTGAGTTTCCACAGTCTCACCTTCCCTTGCAGCATTCGAACCGCTGCATCCTCCACCTTAATCTTGTCCAGCACACCCCTATCAGCCTTGGCAATTCTCACAATGCAGTAGGTTCGATAGGCCTGAATTATTTTCTTCACAGATACCTCTCGTAGCTCGCGCCTTTCGCGCGCGATCCTGGTAAGTAGGGGATGTATGGGTTAGTTTGCAGGTCCCTGATTTTGATTTTGTTCAGTCTTTTCTTTTCAAATGCATACTCACCTCTTGCGTGTTTTGAAGCCACGGTAGTATCGCTGAATGACTACAACGCTCGCCACCTCAGCTTGAATGGCCCGTCGCTTCAACTCTCGCAGTTTGTACCTCCGTTGCCGCTTGATCTCTTCCAGCTTTAACAATTCCTGCTTCATCTTTGCCCTTTCGACAGCGGCTTGCCTCTTTCTCTCTCGTTGCCGCTGGACCAACTTTTCCTTTCTCTCAAACGAACCGAGCCCGCTATCCGTATAGTTTCCGCCTTGGAATGTGGAAGAGAACGTGCTCGAGCTAACGACCCGGCTTACAGCCGAACTGTTGCTTGGTCTCGAGGGGGAGGTAAAAGTAGCCATAGTTGTAGTCTCGTAGAGAGGGTGGTGCTTAAAAGTTGTGGGGTTGAAAAGAGGCTGCACACGAGTAGACATCGGTGGGGTAGGAGTTGGACCGGTACCAGGAAGTTTTGGGAGCGAGACCATTAGGTATTGGGTCGGCTCAAGATGGCAGAGAATGTCAGTTGGCTTGCCGTTTTTGTTGTTACTGGGTTTCACTTGGTATTAATTCTTCTTTTCGGGATCTCAAAGGAACAGAGCGCGGAGCCGCCAAATTTCTATTAGAAAATGAGACTTTAAATTCCATCATTTTTTTCTTGACATTTTTGTGTTTTATTTTTTGAGATTCGTTTTTCGTATGGTGTATGGTCTTGAGTAGGGGCCAAATTTCAGATCAATAGTATTTTTTCATCGAGAAGCAACGCTGACCTAACCGAAGGAGCAAAGAGATAAGTTACTTTTTTCGTGTTGCGCCATCGTCTGGCCTGGCCCAACCAAAGGGAAACAAAATGAATATAATAATTGTTTAGTAGGATAAATATGCGCACAGTAGGCACCACAGATGTTAGCTGAGAAAAAATTCTACATTTTCAATTCATTCGTTGTTTCTGGGAAATCATCAACCAGCACCTCCTCCACAGCTTCCTCTTCACCCTCTTCTCCGGCCTCTCCTCCCTCGACAACCTCCACGTTCGGTTCGAGTTCTGGAGGGGGATGTTGGGGGAGGGCGGTGGCGGTGGTGGCGATGTGGCCGTGGGGAGGGTGGACGCCGGCGGCTGTCTGGGCGTGTTCGTCCGCCGCATTTGCCTGGGCTAGGAGAAAGGCAGCTTCGAGAGTCAGGGGAGGTGTTGGGAGAGGTCTAGGGAGTCTGTGGTAAAAATAATCATCCAAAATCAAACACCTCAAAAGCTACTTCAAGTCTTTCAGCGTTTTTCTTGCTTTTGGCGAAATGAGCCGCTAGCTACAGCAAAAGCTTTGATACTCGTGGTCGTGCTCCCTCTTCTACGAGCCCTATTAGCTGCTTCAAATCCTCTTTTCCTCCGCTCATCAGAGCCGTCTTCTTCTTTGGTCATCGCGTTTTCCACTTTTCGTCCGCCGCCTGACATCCAAAGAGCATTCTTAGCCTGCAAAACATCAGGCTTTTTCGTAGGTTTATTGCAGTGCCGGAAGCCCCCTTCTATTGTCGCCGCAACTGGGCCATTCAAGTACTTAAATCGTTGGAAGTGGTGTTGCTTGTGTTCAAACCAAAATGAAGGTACTTGTGGTGGCTGTTTCGCTGTTTGTGGTGGCTGTTTCGCTCCTTTACTGTGCTGCCACTGTCGCTTCTGGTGCCTCGCCTTGGACACAAGGGCGGTGATGCTGAAGCCATTCAACTCTCTCCTGCCCTCTACCCCTTCTGAAGCAGAGTGATTTCTTTTTGTGGAATGGCTAGCACCGAGGATATAGCGGATTTCACCGGTACTGTTCATCCCCTCAACGGCGGAACAGAATAACTTGGGGTTGCCAATGCATGCTATTCACATAACGTCACGATTAGACATGATTTTAGAAATGAGACCGCAAAAATGTTTTTCCTCAAAAAATCTGAATAAAAACCTATTTTTGGAGTCTCACTACCAGAATTCGGCTCTGTTTTCTCTCCCCCCTGGGCCTCTCTAGCTTCGTTTTCGTTTTCGTTTTGGTTTTCGTTGGGGTCGATCGAATATATAGGATAAGTTTACGACTTCCCCGAACCATCTTATCGTTCAGCCCCCTCCGCACCAAGCTGTCCTCACAATGTTTTCCCTTCTCTCTGGACTGTATGACTATCTACTGCCTCCCCCCCCAACACTTACCCTTTTGCTCATTGGACTGGATTCGTCAGGAAAGACGACCCTTTTGGAACGCATGAAGACGCTGTACCCTCCGGGTAAAGGCAAGGGCGAGGGTGGTAAGGAAATAAAACACCGGCAGGTTCCCGTGGGCCGAATAACTTCCACAATTGGACTGAATCTTTGCACAATAAACGTGTCCTTGCACAATAACTCCGTCTTGGCGAATAACAATGACCCCACTTCGACTGATCTGCCATCTTCTGTTGATGTACAAATTTTTGACCTTGGAGGTACTGTGGGTGTCCGTGGTTTATGGGCCCGTTATTACGAGACCGTCGACCACGTTATTTATCTTGTGGACTCTCACGATCTTCCCCGTCTGGAGGAGAGCAGGGTTTGCCTCGACGCAGTGTTGAGCGACTGCCGACGTGAGGGTGTGGGAGTTAGCGTTGTAGTGAATAAATTTGGTGAAGAGGAAATCATGGAGATGGAAGCGGAGACTGACGAAGTTGATTGGAAGCGGGGGGGAGTTTTGCGTACCCCGGACAAGAAGAAGGCCCCACAAAGTCCACAAACGGGCACCCCCACTACTTTGGGGAGCGGAATTGAGATCACCATGCCAGCGCTACTTCCGCTTCTCAACCTTCTTCACAGGCCGGCTATGGAGGTGTTTGCCGTCAGTGCTCTACATGGCGGCGGTAAAGGAGTCAAGGAAGCGGTCGACGCTATAGTCAGAGCGGTTGTCGAAGGTGGGGGACGAAAGAAAAAGAGGAGGCGATAATTTGATTTTAGAGAGATTTTTTTTGTGCTGGCTGCGGGCGGGCTGCGGCAGCATTTGGAGTAGACTAGATGATAAGATTAGAGAGCAGTTAATTTCAGTAGCGGAAATTGCACCTCCTGTTGGCCGAATAAATGTATTAACTTTCTTTGCGAGCAATCATTTGTCCCTCCTGATAGGTCCAACAAAATATTTCCCCCGGACCGGAAGGCAAAGCAATGAGAAAAGACAAAAAACCCCCCGGCTAAAACGAAAGTAAGCTTTATCACAATCGTCTCATTAATTACTTCTACAAGAACAGAACATTTCCTCGCTGAAACCCAAAGCCAAAAATTGGTCCCACCGCACTTGTGATGCCGTAGGTTCCCAAAACCACCCCACCACCAATAACGCCAGCCAAGCCCGCGGCCCTCATACCCCTAGCAGAACCGTAAGCGAACCCAGTTGCTGACGCTGCGACAAGAGGAGGTAGAATCTCCGCATCTCCGAAAAACCGCCCGACGTCAGACTGCTCGTAGAGAGACTCAAAGGCTGTATACATGAAAGCCATTGTTCCCACAGAGTTCCCCACTCTGCTTCCTCCCCTACCAATTCCATTCAAAAAACTATTCAGTCTTATTTTCAACGTGGCGCTTGGAATCGATTTCTGCGTCGAAAGGGCATGCAAGCTTCCCGCAGTCACGCCAAGTAGATAAACTAGCCCCGTGTTTGCAAAGGCTCGCTCCATGAAACCTCGACCCTTCATATCGTAGTCGAGGTAGTCAGGTTCTGCTTTCCGAATAGTTTGGGAAGGGTTTTGGGGAATTTTCAGCTGTGGGATCACCTTCATGTAGTCTGGAATGTCACCCCCGCTCGTCTCGAAGGTGGGTCCATTGTTATTCATGGGAGCCCACGATCCACTCGTCAATCACTTGGGTGGTAATGGGGACGTTTTTAGAGAAAATGACAGGATTGGTGGAAATTATGATGTGCGCAATTGGGATTGTGAATGGATTTTCGTCCTTCAAATGTTTCTTTGCTGCTCAATGAAATGCGTTCTTCGATCTTCTCTCCTCCGCCAGCCAGCTGCAAATTTTATATCATACTCTCTTCCTCTGTCGGAAACCTCTTCCTTGTCACCCTTTTCATCCCCCCCATCATTGAAAGATTACTCGGACATCATTAATGATATTGAGTGCCCTAGCGGCACTCCACCTAGCCAGTCCGCTACAGGTTTCTCGCTTCCACAACGCACGGCTAACTCGGCAATTTTCATCTTTGCTCAGGTCCTCACCGACCCCATCCCAATCTCTTTCAGCTGATGCTCAAACTCGCACCCACAAGAACGCACGGCTAACTCGGCAATTTTCATCTTTGCTCAGGTCCTCACCGACCCCATCCCAATCTCTTCCAGCTGATGCTCAAAGTCCGTTGATTAACCTTCAGACAATAACGGCCGACGAGCTAACGACAATACTGACTTCATGGAAGGAGCCCAAATTTCGTTCCAAGCAGATTCTGACCTGGATCCGTTCCGAGGGGGTTACTGATGTTAACAAGATGACAAATTTACCGATCACTCTCCGAGAAAAGCTTTTGTTGTATTCCACTCCCGGATCCCTCGAATTGGTGAGTAATCTGATCAGTAACCGTGATGGGACAGTTAAGCGAGCTTACAGACTAAAGGACGGGCCCGTGATTGAATCTGTCTTGATGAAATATGCCGACGGGCGGAACACTGCCTGCATCTCTTCGCAAGCTGGGTGCGCCATGGGTTGTGTATTTTGCGCAACCGGACAGATGGGTTTAAAACGGCAGCTGAATTCCGACGAAATTTTCGAACAAGTTGCGAGATTTAGCACGGAGCTATTGGCGGCGGGGGAGGGACAGCGCCTTTCGAACGTTGTCTTCATGGGCATGGGAGAACCGTTGATGAACTACAAGAACGTCATGACTGCTGTTGACAGAATATGCGACGAGCTTGGCATCGGGGCGTCTAAAATAACCGTATCCACAGTCGGAGTAGTCCCAAACATCCGGAAGCTCATCCTCCATCCTAGGCAGGTTCGACTCGCTGTCTCCTTGCATGAAAGCGATAACGCAAGTCGAAGCCAGCTAATCCCCGCCAATAAACGGTTCGGGGGACTTTCAGAGCTGATGGCGAGCGTATCGGAGTACACACAAGCAACAAACCGAAGGATTACTTTTGAATGGGCCTTGATCAAGGACGAAAATGACAACGTTGATACTGCCCGAAATCTCGGGGAACTCATCCAATCATATGAGATTCCCCCTTATTTAGTTCACATCAACGTAATCCCATTGAATCCAACTAAATACAGAGGAAACGCTAGCAACAAAAGTGCCGTCGACGCGTTTTGCAACGTTCTAAAGAATGAGTTCAAAATTAGCTGTACACCCAGAATGCGGAGGGGAATTGACATCGAAGCAGGATGCGGACAGCTCGCCACAGATCTTTCAGCGGAATAATGGTAGGGTACCCATTTGACATTTTTTTGTACGATTGTCGAGCAAGCAATAAAAGTTTCATAAAGGTAGCAATATTTTGGCGGTTTGATCTGGAAGACAGTAACCCTACAGAGCATCACTCAGAAGAAATTAGTTCTTCGACTTTTAAGAAACTATAATTGGAGGAAGGGGGAGTTGGCCGACCCATCGTTCGACACTACCATTATTGTAAATGCCCTTTATATACACGTTCGCTTTATATACACGTTCGTGATTGCGTCTTTCTTCTTCGTCGACAGTGCCACAATTTACTCTCACTTTATCATCTTAACCTGACAATATTGACGTCATTGACTCTTGACACACGAACTCCTTGTGCCCCCTCCCATGTCTGTTAATCCAGGGGCCCAAGAAATCGTCATTGACGAGGATGCTGACTATGAGTTTCACTCAGGAGCCCTATGCGAACGATTGCAGGATGAATCACTTGGTGAAGGAACCATAACCCTCATCATCAGGGACCCCAATATCACAATCATC
>ERZ651776.4241-NODE-4241-length-13417-cov-14.989355_pt1 | contig 13417 bp, 3 predicted proteins | sample MGYA00514761_ERZ651776 | MGnify/ENA metagenome assembly ERZ651776 | reverse complement strand
GCGACGGCGTAAGCTGGGAAGCAGAAGCGGATGCACTCAAAGGCGGTGCGGATATCATTGTAGCCACCCCGGGCCGATTAATGGCGCACATGGCGCGTGGTTATGTGAAGTTCGATACCGTAAAGCACCTGATCCTGGATGAGGCCGACCGCATGTTGGATATTGGTTTTTACGACGACATTATTAAAATCATCGACGCCTTACCGAAAGAGCGTCAGAGCTTGATGTTTTCTGCGACCATGGCATCGAAGATTCGCAAATTGGCCAAAGAAATTTTGAGCGATCCCGATGAGATCAGCGTCGCTATTTCCAAGCCGGCGGACGGGGTGACCCAGAAAGTATACCTCGCGCACGAAGAGCAGAAGGTGGCTTTGGTGCGTCATATTTTAGGCGATAAAGAGGATTTCCAAGCCATTATTATTTTCTGTTCGACGAAGAAGAAGGTGGAGAAATTGGCCCGAACGTTATTGCAGAAAGGGTATTCGTGTCAGGGCATTTCGTCCGATTATGAGCAAGATGCCCGCGAAGAAGCATTGCGCGATTTCCGTAGCGGAAAGACCCGAATAATGGTCGCGACGGACGTCATGTCCAGAGGGATTGACATCAAAGGAATTGATTTAGTGATCAATTATGATGTACCCGGCGATGCAGAAGATTATGTACACCGTATAGGACGTACAGCACGCGCGAAAACGGAAGGAATGGCCATCACCTTAGTGTGTGCGGACGATATGTTCAAATTCTCAAAGATTGAGCAGCTCATCGACCGTGAATTGGAAAAAGATCAACCCCCAACGGAATTAGGCGAGGGTCCTTCTTGGAGGGGTCAGAGCCGTGGTAAATCTGGTTCAAAAGGCGGCGGGAAAAATGACCGTGGGCCGAAGAAGGAGAAGCCTCGTGGCGCGAAAGAAGGAAAATCGGACCGCAAACCTGCCCGCGTAAAGGGGGATGGTGAGCAGCCGAAGCGTGAAAAGAAACAGCGCGAACCTTCACAGTATCGTCTTATTTATGATGCACTACCCAATCCGAAAAAGGGGAAACCGGCAGGGGCCGCGGTACCTGAGGTAAAGGAATAAACAGCGGACGAAAAGCCAACCCAACCCTAGATTCGAGGGTATTTTTATGATCAACAATGATATTTACAGACGCCTGCGGTATTTGTTTGGCTACCACTACGACCATGTCGTAGCACTTTTCGCTGCTACCGGCTTTGAAGTGAGTGAAGCGCAGTATAAAGGCTGGGCCGGCACGGAGGAAGAGGACCGATTCATTATGATGACCGATCGAGAATTGGCCATTTTTTTGAACGGGATCATCATTCAGCGTAGAGGAGCGCAAGAAGGACCGCCGCCAGTGCCTGAAGAAGAAATGAGCAATAATACCATTCTGCGAAAGTTAAAAATCGCGTTCAATATGCGCTCTGAAGATATGTTAGAGATTTTTGCATTGGTTGATCGTAAGCTCAGCCCCCACGAACTCAGCGCATTCTTTAGAAAACCTTCACACAAATCTTACCGCTACGTAAAAGGACAGTATTTGCGTAACTTCTTAATGGGACTTCAATTGAAGTATAAATCTTCATTGAGCCATCCTAAATAATTGCAGATGAAAGCAGAGCAACCTAAACGCAAAGAAGTACTTAAAAGCTTCCTAGAAAAATTCGATATTTCCACCTTAAACCCCATGCAAACAGAGGCGAGAAAGGCCATTTATGCTGGGAATGATGTTGCCGTTTTATCGCCTACAGGAAGTGGAAAAACATTGGCTTTTTTATTGCCCATTATTGAGCGATTAGATCCAAATATATCCGAAGTTCAAGCGCTTGTTTTGGTGCCGTCACGTGAGCTTGCCATGCAGATCGAGCAAGTTGCACGGAAATTGGGCTCTGGGTTCAAAATTAATGCTGTTTACGGCGGCCGTTCAGGTGCGTTGGATAAGGCAGACTTAAAACACCGACCTGCGCTATTGATAGGAACGCCCGGCCGTATTGCTGATCGCTTTCGCCGTGATGATATCGATTTAACCCGCATTAAAACGCTGGTTTTAGATGAATTCGACAAATCCCTCGAAGTGGGTTTTGAGCGCGAGATGTCTGAGATTGTTCGCAGTTTAGGAGCGGTTGAACAACGCGTTCTAACGTCCGCAACGGACGCGGTGGAAATCCCTAAATTTTTAGGTTTAAACGATCCGTTAACGATCGATTATTTGAACCAGCACCGCCCTCAGTTGACAGTAAAGACTCTTGCATCGCCTGCAGGGAAACAATTGGAAACCCTACGCTTAGCAGTAGACGCATTAAAAGGTCAGCCCGGTATTATTTTTTGCAACTTCAAGGAGTCGTTGCACGAAGTCAGTGATTTCCTTTTTGATCATGCTATTGAACACGAGTGTTTTTATGGTGGTCTGGAACAAATGGATCGAGAGCGCGCTTTAGTAAAGTTTCGCAACGGCACATGCCAATTACTTTTAGCCACCGATCTCGCAGCCCGCGGCCTCGATATTCCGGAGATTAAATTCATCATCCATTTCGAGCTTCCATACCATTCCAACGAATTCACGCACCGCAACGGACGGACAGCACGTATGAATGCCGAGGGTGCAGCTTATGTACTCCACACTGAAGGCAAGCGTCTACCGGATTTTATCAAATCCGCCAATCCTGAAACTGAATCTATAGAAGCGCTTCGTGCAGCAAAAATCAAAGACGTTGATGCTTGGAGTACGTTGTACATTACGGGAGGACGACAAGACAAAATTTCTAAAGGCGATATTGCTGGAATGTTCTTTAAAACTGGTGGACTAACGAAGGATGAATTGGGAATCATTGAACTCCAGCAGAATTGTGCCTTTGTCGCAGTAAAACGCACCATTGCCCATCGGGTGATTGAACGCACAAATAACCAACGATTGAAAAAGAAGAAGGTCAGGGTGACGTTGGTGCGTTAAGATTTCTATTTTGTTAATTCGGGTATAACGGTACGCTTAAGGTAAGTTTTAGAAAAACCACTACGCTCGACTAGAAGTTCGATAGACGCGTTTGTCTTTAAAAGGTCTTTTACAATTCTTATTCGTTCATTTTTTATTATTGTTCCCGGTGAGACTGGCGCACAAATCTCGTAAAGTGCATTTTGTGAAAGATTAAAATGACTTCTAAGGTTATCTATGGTTACGATAGTGATATTCTCGTAAATATACCGTTCAACTATTTCTTTAGTCGCAATTACGTCTTTTTCGAACCTGCTGTTGAGAGTACTTTTTTTCCTTTTGATAAATATTAGAAGAACGAATAGACTGACCAGGAAGCAAATCGTCATTAAGACTTTAATTAGGATGGAATGGTTTACCCTCGTTGGTAGCTGAGTGTTAATAATTGGGATATATTTTGTAAAATAATTTACATCAACCTTGTATAATCCATTGACTGATCCGGCATAGATAGTATCTGATTTTACAAGTAGAGAGTTGTGATTAAATTCATTCGATAGCAGCGTATCTATAGTTTTTGTGTTCACGTTTATTCGAAATAGGCCGTGGTTTGAAGTGGCTATGAGATAGTCTTGATTAAGGTATTGACAGTTGTGAAATGATCCTTCTATTAACAAGGTTTTATTGTCAGTTTCGAAGTCGTAAAGAAAAACTCCGTCATCTGTCGTTACCGTAGGATGAACGGCGCGAGATATGTCTAGAATATCTGAATCAAACGTAGTAATCTTTTTTATGTCACCGTTCTTTAGCAACATTAGCCATACGCTGTTATAGGCGATGTCATTTGTTATATTTAGGTATGGAGCATGTATAGTCGTCGCTGAATTTTTATTCTGGTAAATCGTATCGAGAATATCGTTTCGTCTGTCTAGGCGAAAAATTCCCTTATCTGTAAAGAGTGACCATGTATTATCATGAACGTAGATATCACCGAGCCTACCGTAATTTTTGTCTAAAATCTTAAAATCACCTACAAAATCTCCACTGTAAGTGTTAAGGAGGGTGTCGCCATGATATATCGAAAGACCATCCCAGCATATATATGTTGTGTCCCGAAATGTTCGTATTGCTCCAGAACAGTGGGATATTTCATGTAGTGGCTTTCCTCTATTGAAAACACCTGAATAGGTACCCACGTATTCCTGACTTATAAAACGAACGGATACACCTTTGAGGTCGATTGCTATAGTTTTAGGTAATACGATAATTAATTCACCAGCTACAATAGAAATCTGTCTTATGCTTAGGGTATTAGGTGCGTCTAAAAGTTGGTTTGTCCTCAAATATTGATTGGGGCCGATTCTCTGAAACCTGCCCATGCTTGTGTTTATAAGGAGGTTGCCATTGACCAATTTATAATTTAAAACGATATGATTGTTGGGTTGAAAACGTTCATAGGTAAGGTCTGCTAATCGATTTTTTGTGCCGTAACCACTCATATCCGAAGATGTACTTTTTGGCTGGGCATTTATGTTTACGGCCACGCAGCTAAGCAAAAGAATTAAAAGTCGAATACTCATTTGGTTTCAATATTGCTCAGTAAAGCAGCTAGGAGATAAAATTATTATTAGCAAATATAATAAACCTATAATAATATTATTGTCGTTTCTCATGGGATTCAAATTCCTATTCAGTTACCTAATTTTGATAAGTTAAATCCACCACAATGAAACGACTAGTCAACGTCCTTCTTTTGATTTTTTTTATGAACGCCTTGAATGCACAAGATGCAGACAGTGATGGTGTTCTAGATGCAGATGATAATTGTGTTAGCACTTCCAACGCTGATCAAGAGGATAGTGACGCGGTTGATTGGATAAATGTAGCTCCCTTAGGTACTATTCTTAGTGAAACTAATTACAGTAGTAGTTTTCCTGCGAGTCGTGTAATAGACGGTGTCAACGGGATTTCAGGGAATTACTGGCTCGGGCCAAACGGCACAAATCATGGTCATTTTATTATTGATTTGGGTCAAAATCGGGACATTCAGAAAATCAATATACTAAACGGAAGAAATTGGACCTTTCAGGATAGAGCTACGAAGGCATTTCGAATTTACTTTAGTACGGATAATGTGAATTGGACCCTAATGCATAGTGGTGATATGCCGACCACTCACACCGTTAGATATAATTGGTTTAAAAAGGACCTTGGAGCGCCTACGACTGTGCGTTATGTGCTGTTTTACGCCGATACTTTTCACGGCTTCGGTGCGGGTATAGAAGAGGTTCAGTTGTTTGAGAAAGTAGCCACGGATGGAATAGGTGACGCCTGTGATAATTGTCCGGGTATACCTAACGTTGCCCAAACAGATACGGATTCGGACAACATTGGGGACGCTTGTGATAATTGTCCAAATGTATCAAACGTTCAACAAGAAGAGTCTGCTGCTGAGCGGATTAACGTAGCCCTTAACAAAACAGTAACAGCTAGTAGTACTTATTCTGGGTATCCCGCTTCACGCATTGTTGACGGAAACAATACTAATGATGCAAATACACATTGGTATGGTAATGACCACTATAATCATTGGGTCCAGATTGATTTGGGTGCCGAATATTTCATTGATGAAATAGTTTGGACCAACACTAATAATTTTTTACGAAGCACGCATGGTTATCGAGTAGTGGTATCTGATAACGCTAATTTCTCTGCAGGTAACGCTTATATGGTTGCTAACGGAACGGTGAATGTCGGACATGCTAATCACCACATAACATTTACTCATACCAGGAAAGCGAGGTATGTTCGCTTCTATGCAGAATCGACTATTAATAATTGGGCTGGTGTTGGTTTGGCTGAAATACAGGTCCTTGCCTATGATGGCGTTGGAGATGCCTGTGATAATTGTCCGGATGTCTTTAATGTGGATCAGGTTGATACAGATAATGATACATACGGTGATTTGTGTGATGCTTTTCCAAATGACGCAAGTGAATGGTTTGATACGGACAGCGATGGCATCGGTAATAATACTGATTTAGACGATGACGGTGATGGACTCGTAGATGTTTTTGAGGTCTCAGAGAGTACCGATCCGCTTGACGCCTCAAGTTTTACTCCGAATGTTATCACGGTAACGGAGTCGTTAAATTCGTTTGATGCTTGTTGGGCAAGTAATTCTGATAATCAAAACTTTACTGTAGCGGGACACGCGATTACAAATGATATCGTAGTCACAGCACCTGCATATTTTGAAGTAGCACTTAGTAGCACCGGTCCATTTGCAAGTTCAGTAGCACTCTCGCACACCGATAACGTTGTGGCACCCACAACAATATACGTCCGGACGAAGGACGATGCAATAGCAGGTAATTACACGAAGTATTTGACAATAACGAGTGCCGGTACAGGGTCACAAACGACTGCTTCTGAAACTATTAGCTTAGTTGCCGATGTTCAGCAAGCAGGAAAGACATTAACCTTAAGTTATAATCAGGCTTCGAACTATACTTCCACTACGAATTCGAGTACGGTGAGTGGGGTGCAATGGGTGAATTGGGGAACTATTTCGAGTACTTCAGGAACCGGGACGCTGCCTTCTGGTCGTGTAATCAATGGGGCAACATCTTCAGGGACTGCAGTTACGCTCACACATTCTGCGGGTGGTATGTTTAATCATGCCACCACCTTAGGACACGGGAATTACCCTTCACAATTTGGAGTTCCGAATGCATCATCCATCGGGAATCAATATGCAGGAACATTTACCATAAGCTTTACTTCTCCTGTAACGAATCCGCAAATTGCCTTAGGAAGTATTGGTGCGGGTGGTTCTCCCGTTACTGTCCAAACTGCTATACCTTATCAGGTGCTTTGGAGCGGTTTAAATACAGTATATAATTCTTCCACTCAATTTACAGGTTCAGAGGGTTATACAATAGTTTCATTTCCAGGTACACACACAACTATTACGTTTTATTATTTAACGTCAGAATATTGGGTAAATGTACTTATTGGTGCTGAAAGTTTAGAAAGCCCTGATGTTAACATTTGTGAGGGAGAAGAAATCACTCTGACAGCCAGTGGTTCATCAACAGCGAGTTACTTGTGGAGTGCGGATGTGACTGGTTCAGATGCTGGTTTACCCTCCTCTTTGACTACGCAATCCATAACAGTCGATCCGTTAACAACCACAACCTACACAGTTACGGATGTAAATGATTTTTGTAATGCCACGAAATCTGTTAAGGTGATTGTGCCTGATGTAGATCCTGTAGCAGTTGCTCATGCAACATTAAATGTACCATTAGACGCTTCGGGTGCGGCTACAATAGATGCTGATGATATAGACAATGGGAGTTATGATGATTGTATAATTGATTCAAAATCAATAGATATTACAAGTTTTGACTGTAGTGATGAAGGACAGACTATTCCGGTGACATTGACTGTTACCGACCTCTTAGGTAATACCTCGACAGCTATCTGTAATGTTACTGTTCAGTCAGGGGCATATGTCTCTCCTCCGATTACTGGTACGACTACATTATGTGTAAATGGAACAGCCACAGTTACCACAACAGGAACACCCGCTACTTCAACGCCTTGGTCGAGTGCTACTCCTGCTGTAGCGACCATTACAGATGGCGGTGTAATTACAGCGCATAGTGCTGGGACAACAACAATCACTTTCACGGATAATTTGGGGTGTACTTCTAGTACCACTGTAACAGTCAATCCTTTACCGGTACTAAGTAATGCAGTAGGTACAGATCCTACTTCTTGTACAGGAACAGATGGTAGTATCGTTTTTGACGTTACCAATGTCAGCGATGGTACCTATACAGCAACTTACAATGGAGGTTCTGCTTCGGCGGTTGTTACCTCTGGTGTAGCTACCATTAGTGGTTTATCGCCTGGTGTTTACTCCAACTTAGCGATTACTAATGGAAATGGATGTTTAGGAACATCAAGTCTTAGTGTAGTACTTGATCCAACATTTACCACAAACCTTAGTAGCGCAATAACATTGTGTTCAGGTGATGCTTTAAGCGTAACAACGCCAGGCTCTTCAGTGAGCTATCAATGGTATTCGAGTGCAGACGGAACTAATTGGAATACAATAAGTACAGCTACATCATCTTCTTATGTGCCTACAGTTGAGCAATACTACAAAGTGATTGCTACTAGTTCAAACTGTACTATAGAAAGTGAAGTTACTGATGTTACAATCAACGCTTTGCCAAGCTATACCACTGACTTAATAGCAACACAGTCTGTTTGTGCGGGCACTTCATTGACAGTTACTGCAACAAGTACTGGTTCGGTTTCTTATCAATGGTATGAGAGTTCAGACAATAGCACTTGGACTGCTATATCTTCTGCAACCTTATCGAGTTATACTCCGGTGAGTTCTCAATACTACAAAGTGATAGCTACAGATGGTACTACAAGCTGTACCAAAGAGAGTACGGTCTCGAATGTTACTGTTGATGCAATGCCAATATCAACATTGTCCGTATCTGATGCGACGATTTGCCAAGGATCTTCTGCCACGATTACGGTGTCTTCATCAGAGTCTGGCTATAGCTATCAGTTACGCAATGATGCGGACGATAGTTCAGTAGGCTCTCCAGTTACTGGAACAGGTTCAGACATTACATTTAGCGTAACACCGAGCTCTACCACTACATATAATGTATTGGTAACGAATGGAGTTTGTATAGAAGAGTTGAGTGATCAATCGACGGTAACGGTGAATGCGTTGCCGACGATAACGGGAACCTCCACGGTATGTGTGGGTAGTACTGTGACTCTGACTGGATCTGGAACCCCTGCTGGTAGTACGCCATGGGCATCGAGTGATGCATCTGTAGCTACAATCACAAGTAGCGGTGTTGTTACTGGTGTAGCGGCGGGTACGACGACGATTACGTATACGAACGACAACGGCTGTAGCATTACCGAGACGGTAACGGTGAATGCGCTAAGTTCAGGCGGTACATTGACTGACGGTTCAGGAAACGCAAGCGTTACGGTTAGTACATCTACAAATACAACAACGATAAGTTTAACCGGAGAGACTGGTTCTGTAGTACGTTGGGAGTCTGCTTCGGACAATGCATTTACCACTCCGACGACCATTTCGAATACTACAACAAGTTATACGGCATCGAATATTTCGAATACTACCTATTATAGAGCGGTTGTTCAGAGTGGATCATGTAGTGAAGATTATTCCTCGACGTTTACATTAAATGCGGGAGCGGGAACAGGTTTGAATTACACCGGCGCCCTTTCATTTAATATTTTGGAAGGAAATACGGATGTGGCAATGCTCACCACAACAGGTGCTATTTCCTATACTTTACAAACCCCCACGGGTTACGATCATGGGTTGTTTACTTTGAATAGTACAAATGGTACGTTGAGCTTTACAAATGCGCCAGATTATGAAAATCCTCAGGATGTTTTTGGCACAGCAGGGGACAACATCTACATGGTTCAAGTGTTGATTTCAGACGGTTCAAACTCTACAGTCATTGATGTCGAAGTGAATGTTTTGGATCGCTGGGAGTTTGGTCAGAACAATTGCGCAACTGTAATTAATAAAAACCCAGGAGGTCAATTAAACAATTCTTGGAGTTATGCATCTTCTTTTACTGGTATCACCACTTCTGTAAATGCCACGGGTTATATTGAATTTGAATTCGGCGACATCCCGGCACAAGAAGGATTGCCGAAAATAGTGTCTGTTTTCGTTGATGGAGTTCGAGATAACCTTGTTGAATTTGACGATCCAAAGGTCTATGTAGGCAGTAAATCTGCGGATCAATATGCCAACTCTGGCCTAACGCGATACGTTTGGCATGCTCAACCAAGCAATAACTTCTCTTCCGCCAATACATTCCAGTTGTTGTTCGACAATGGTGGTCTGCTAAATATTAATAATCTTAATTCGGCATGTGGTTATTCAAGCGCTAGTGGCACTCCACTTAACAGCATTTCCTTTACGGAAGGGTATGTGTCCAGCAATAGCGAATGTGAAGGATCTAACATTTCCTTTGACATTACTTCCGCTACAGCAACTAACGGTGGTACCATAACCTATCAATGGCAAAAACTAAATACTACGACTGGCGTATTTGATGATTTGTCCGGTAAGACCAGCGCTTCACTATCAATTACGTCAGTGGTTTCATCAGACGCCGGGACATACCGCTGTTTAATTAAAGAGATAGATGGCTCTTCTGCAACCATCATGGCAGCATTATCAACGGAAGCGCAACTATCCGTAACTGCAGGGCCTACTATTAACTTTACTTCCCTTACTTTATGTGCAGGTGCTACGTCTAATCTCAGTGTAACGTCTAATAATACTACCGGGGACTCTTGGGGCTCCAGTGACCTAACTGTTGCTACAGTGAACAGTTCAGGTCAGGTAACTGGGGTAGACGCTGGTACCGCAACCATTACTTACACAGATGGTGATGGTTGTACGGTAACCACTGCCGTAACAGTTTCTGGCACGCCAGTATTAAGCAGCGCTTCGGGAACGGATCCAACTACTTGTTCTGGAAATGATGGTCAAATTTCTTTTTCAGTAACAAATGTTAGCGATGGGACCTATACCGTGACACACAGTTCAGGAACTTTTAGTGCTTCCGTGGTTTCCGGAACAGCTACAATAACAGGATTATCATCCGGAACATATAGCAACTTTAGCATTACTAATTCCAATTCTTGTACGGGATCATCAACTTTAAGTGTAACACTTTCTGATCCTACTGCCCCAACTTTTGGAACAGATTTAAATAGTAATGATGCTCTATGTGCAGGCGAAAGTTTGACGGTAGCAGCTACAGGCACTGGAACTATTACCTATCAATGGTATGAGAGTTCGGACAATAGTACGTGGTCAGCCATATCAGGAGCAACAGCTTCAACATACGCTCCAACTGTTTCACAATATTACAAAGTGGTGGCGACAGATGGAACCACTAACTGTACTACTACTTCAACAACCGCGAATGTGATAGTAAATGCGTTGCCGGTATTGAGCAGTGCATCTAGTGTAAATCCGACGACTTGTTCAGGAGCGGATGGTCAGATTACGTTCTCGGTTACAAATGTTGCTGATGGAACATACACGGTTAGTTACACGGGTGGTACATTCTCGGCGACTGTAAGTTCGGGCACTGCTACAGCGACGGGCTTAGCGGCTGGAACGTATGCTAACTTGAGCATTACCAATGGCAATACCTGTACAGGTACATCTGCACTTAGTGTAACTCTAACGGCCCCATCAAGTCCAACGGCTACAGTGACTTCGGACGACACGGATAACACAGTTTGTGATGGTACTACGGTTACACTGACCGCTACATCAGGTACGGGTTATTCATATCAATGGTACGAGGGTTCTGCGGCCATTAGTGGTGCTACTAATATCTCATATGGAGCCACTACTTCAGGAGATTACAAGGTAGTAGTGACAGCGTCGGGATGTTCTACGACATCTTCGGTGACGACGGTAGTAGTAAATGCTACACCTACAATATCTGGAACAGCTACAGTATGTGTGGGTTCCACGACTACATTGACAGGATCAGGTACAGCGTCGAGTACTACACCTTGGGCAAGCGCAAGCCCTTCGGTAGCGACGGTTAGTTCCACCGGAGTTGTTACAGGCGTAGCTGCGGGTACTTCGGTCATTACCTACACTGATAATAATGGTTGTTCAGTTATAGAGACTGTAACAGTTACAGCCTTAGACGATGCTACGTTTAGTTATGCTGCTTCTGCATACTGTGCGGATGGTACAGATCCGACACCAACAGTAACCACTTCAGGAGGAACGTTCAGCGCGGCAAGTGGTCTCAGTATCAATACTTCGACGGGAGTAATTGACTTGAGCGCATCAACAGCGGGTACATACACTGTAACCTACACGACTGCAGGTACCTGTCCAAACACAGCTACAGCAAGCATCACCGTGAATGCATTGCCGACGATAACGGGAACCTCCACGGTATGTGTGGGTAGTACTGTGACTCTGACTGGATCTGGAACCCCTGCTGGTAGTACGCCATGGGCATCGAGTGATGCATCTGTAGCTACAATCACAAGTAGCGGTGTTGTTACTGGTGTAGCGGCGGGTACGACGACGATTACGTATACGAACGACAACGGCTGTAGCATTACCGAGACGGTAACGGTGAATGCGCTAAGTTCAGGCGGTACATTGACTGACGGTTCAGGAAACGCAAGCGTTACGGTTAGTACATCTACAAATACAACAACGATAAGTTTAACCGGAGAGACTGGTTCTGTAGTACGTTGGGAGTCTGCTTCGGACAATGCATTTACCACTCCGACGACCATTTCGAATACTACAACAAGTTATACGGCATCGAATATTTCGAATACTACCTATTATAGAGCGGTAGTTCAGAATGGATCATGTAGTGAAGATTATTCCTCGACGTTTACCTTGAATGCTGCTGATAGTGATGGCGATGGAGTAACAGACGCAAATGAAGGATCTGGAAATACCCCACCTACAGATAGTGATGGTGATGGGGTTCCAGATTACCTCGAAGACAATACTTCTGACGAAGATGGTGATGGAATACCGGATCACCAGGACCCTGATAATGACAGTGATGGCGATGGTATTTCCAATGATCAGGAGACTACTGCTGGTACTGATCCATTAGACTCGAGTGATACACCTTTGGACACTGATGGTGATGGAATTCCTGATGTAAACGAAGGATCGGGCAATACTCCTCCTACAGATACCGATGGAGACGGCGTTCCGGATTATTTAGAAGATAATACGTCTGACGAGGATGGTGATGGAACGCCTGATCACCAGGACCCTGATAACGACAGTGATGGTGACGGTGTATCCAATAGTAACGATGCATTCCCTAACGATCCGAATGAGACGACGGATACGGACGGCGATGGTGTTGGAAACAATGCGGATACGGACGATGATGGCGATGGTCAAAGTGATGTAGATGAGATAGCTTGTGGTTCTGATCCATTAGATGCTACGAGCCTGTCGACAGATACAGATAACGACGGTATCCCAGACTGTGTGGATACGGACGATGATAATGACGGTACTCCGGATACGGACGACGACTTCCCATTAGACCCTACAGAAGACACGGATACGGACGGCGATGGTATTGGAAACAATGCGGATACGGACGATGATGGCGATGGTGTTTCAGATATAGATGAAGGCGCTAATAATACACCGCCGACTGATAGCGATGGTGATGGAACGCCAGATTACCTGGATCCAAACAACGACAGTGATGGTGACGGTGTATCCAATAGTAACGATGCATTCCCTAATGATCCAAATGAGACGACGGATACGGACGGCGATGGTGTTGGAAACAATGCGGATACGGACGATGATGGCGATGGTGTTTCAGATATAGATGAAGGCGCTAATAATACACCGCCG
>ERZ651776.4232-NODE-4232-length-13441-cov-4.184600_pt1 | contig 13441 bp, 12 predicted proteins | sample MGYA00514761_ERZ651776 | MGnify/ENA metagenome assembly ERZ651776 | reverse complement strand
CGGGTTTAGCCGACAGATGGGATCCGACGAAGTCGGCACGCTGGAGCGGCTGAAACAGGTGCATACCGAACTGATCGCACCCGAAATCGCGGCGAGCGGCGGGCGCATCTTCAAGATGATGGGCGATGGTTTTAAACCAACAGAAGTTAGGGAACTGTTTCCGACAGCAAGAACATTTCCTCAGATTATAGTAGACGGAGAAAAGATAGGCGGATTCACAGAACTCAAGGCTTTACTAGATGGTTAATTCTAGAAGGAAAGGTCATGACGCTGAGATACGCGTAGCAGATATGCTTAAAAGAATCACAGGCGAGGAGTTCGTACAGACTCCTGGCTCAGGTTCTGGCAAGATAAAAGGTGATTTAATGGTACCTCACAAACATAACCTCTTTACAATAGAGGTTAAGTTCTATCGTGATATGGCATTTAATCATAAAATATTTACTCAAAAGAGTAATACCTTTGTGGGTTGGTGGTCTAAGTTGTGCAAACAGGCACAGGATATGGAGCAGGAACCTCTGCTTATATTTAAAGAGAATCACTCACAGTGGTACGTGGCAACGACAAGAAAGCCATGTTACAAAAAACATATGTACATAAACTGGTTGGGGTGCTATGTCACCTTTGCTGAACAATTTTTAGAAACAGAGGAGTTAAAGTTTACAAATGGCGATAAAATTTACGAGCCATGGAGAGTCGATCCCGAATGGGAACTTACTAATAGTTGATGGACTCAACTTGGCGTTCAGATGGAAACATCAGGGCAAGAATGACTTTGAACATGATTATGTACGAACAGTACAATCATTAGCAAAGTCTTATGACTGCGGAGAAATCGTAGTCTTAGGGGATGGCGGTAGTAATTACCGTAAGGAAATATATCCCGAATACAAAGCAAACAGAAAAGAAAGATATGCAGAACAGACTGAGAAAGAGGAACAAGAGTTCCAAGAATTCTTAGCCGAGTTCCAAGTTACTATGAATACTTTAAAGTATAAGGGACACCTTACGCTTAAATATGCAGGAGTAGAAGCTGATGACATAGCTGCTCTTATCTGTCAAAACAGAGAGAATCTAGGTATACAAAATATTTGGATGATTTCATCAGATAGAGACTGGGATTTACTTATTGATGAGAATATAAGTAGATTCTCTACAGTCACTAGAAAAGAAACAACGCTTCATAATTGGGACGAGCATTATGATTTTGACCCAGAGTACTTCTTAACATATAAGTGCCTAACAGGGGATAAAGGAGATAACGTTCCTGGTGTAGACGGGGTAGGACCGAAACGTGCAACTCAATTGATTGAGCAGTACGGAGACGTCTTTGATATTATGGCGAGTTTGCCACTAGAAGGTAAGTACAAGTATATTCAGAACTTAAATGAGTTCGGAAGCGAAGGACTAGAAGCTGGTGTAAAACTCATGGATTTAACATACGATGTCGATGCAGCAGTGCTAGGACATGGACAAGAAATTATAGGATTGGTAGAAAATTATGTCAGTGAAGATAGATTATAGTAAAGATTCTCTCTTGGGACAAAAACTTCTAAAAAAAATTGTCCGAAAAGAAACTACTCTCTGCGAGGAATTTTTCGTCACATGTTATCGTTGTGGATCGCTCACACTGGCACGTCGGGGGGTAAACATTCGTATTTTTTCACACCTTGCTGACTTCCTCCTCTTTCGCCTTAACGATGTCGTCGATTTGTTTGATGCTCTTCTTGGTGGCCGCGTCGATGAGGTCCGTACCGTCCAAGGCCTCGTCCTTGCCGATGGACTTGTCCTTTTCGAGCTTCTTAATCGCGGCGACCTTGTCGCGGCGAACGTTTCGAACGCCCGTCTTGCCCTCTTCGCCGAGCTTGCTGCACTGTTTTATTTTTATTTATTTTTCTGATAATTAGTTTGCAATTACAAGTCCTTGAACATTTCATTTTTGTTTTTTTTCGTGAGAACCGTGAGGTTTTAACAAATATACAATAACCCTTACCTGCTTCATGAGCTCCTTGCGCCTGTCCTCTGTCAGGGCAGGGATGTTAAGGCGGATCACGTTGCCGTCGTTATTCGGAACCAGGCCTATATTGGCCTCGAGGATGGCCTTCTCGACCTCCCCCATCTGGCTCTGATCAAAAGGGGCCACTGGGAAGTGAATATAAAGGGCACGCAAAAACGTCTCCGGTGAGCATGACGGTGGTGCTATGTGTTTTAAGCGGCAGAAGCTAGCAAGAGAGAGAGAGCCGAGCGGGGCGTCGAGGCGGAGACATGTTTAACTAACAAACAAAAACTGAACAACTGAACAACTGAACAAAAACAAAAACAAACAACAAAAACAAAAACTCACCCTGCAACTGTTGGGCGGAGGGTACGGAGATCGTCGCCAGCTGGCTAAGGGGCGTCGGGGCGCCGTAATAAGACACCACGACCCTGTCCAAAATGCTCGGCGAGGCGCGCCCGGTCCGAACGGTCTGGAGGCTGCCCTTCACGCTCTGGACGCTCCGGGCCATTAAGGATTCCGCCTCCTTGGATATGGAACGGATCGAGGCCTCGGTTTCGGACCCGGAGTTGTCGGGTGAACCTTTGGCGAGCAGCGAGAATGCGATGTTCTTATGGCGTCGAACGCCGACGAGAGGGTGAGTGAATGAGTTGACATTGTGGATCAAAAACAGGAGAAGGAGGTGACCGATAATGACGCGTGTCATCGTTGACGGTTAGGGTTAGGAAGTCGAGCGGAAATATATATATCGCTCCCAAGCAACGACGAGAGTAAGAATTGGAGCGGGGGAGGGGGGGGTGGGGGATGTTCTTGTTTAGGGAAGACTCGTAATATTTTCTCCAAAAAAAATCTCAATAATAATTCTCTTTAATGAACACACCATCGCCCTCGCTCCCTCAACCCACCACACAACAGCCATACCATGTTGAATTTCCTACAGCAAAAGCTGCAAATTTTGGACCCATCGAACAACGACCAGCAGCTGTTTGAACGTTTTATGCACGTTGCGGAGAAGGCGGACGACGGTACTAGTTCAAACAAAGAATCAATTGAAATAAACAGCGATGGCTTGGTGATGGATGAAGAGGCGATCGGTTGGGACGTGATTGATAACGTGCACCACACACACCATAATGATGATGATGTACCAGCCTCAAAAACTAGATCGACGATTATCAGGGAAATCGTTGGGAATAATGATGAGTTTGATTCGCTGACAGTCTCAGCAAGTCCTCACCACAATTCCTTGTCCGCGAACGGGTTTTCGCTCTCGACAATGACCCCGAACAATGCGACGCACGTGTTGAACTCCACGACTAGCGCGTTAAAAACCACCCACAATTTTATGAGCAATGCCGCCAGGATAAAACGCCGGATGCTGAAGGACATTGAGTTGGCCGTGTCAGAACTCTCCGAGGCTGAGAATTTGTCAACCCCACTGATGCAGCCACAATCTACCCTGGCAAGCGCATTCGATTCTCTGCGTTCTTATTCTGTCCGCACTCTGGGAGCTGAGGTTGAAAGCGTCACTTTTCTGGAGGATGCATTGCTCCCGAGCCTCCGACGATCCCTGCGCGTGTCCGAACGACGATCACGGTCTCGTTCGAACGCGCTCGATTGTGCCAGCAATCGTGTCCTAATATTAGACAAGAAGCTTGAAGAGGCAAAACACGCCGAGATCCAGAAGGAGACTGTACTTATGATGGCATCGGCAAAAGCCAGGGCCAACGGTCGAGCGATGACCCACCAAGAAACCCTCTTTCTCAAGAATGAGATAGCCGTTACCAACAGCAACACGATTGACGTCTCCGCGAAACTTCTGAGCTCTCTAAGCGCTCTCGACGGCTGTAGGCGAGCTGCGAGAATCTTCGCGGAGAGCAACTTGCTCAGCGCGTGCGGTGCGCAGGCAAACGCTTTGCAACAGTACGTCGTCAATGAGAAGAAGCTGCTGACTGAGCGATTAGAAATCTTGAACGAGCTTGAGATGGCTGTCGGCAATATCTCGCCTCGTAAAGATATTAGCAACTTTGTTGCGATGACGCAGGACAATTCGGGGTACGATGAAAACAAAACGGGAGGTGTCGCCTCAGCGCTGGCTCTCCTTGCGATGCACTCAATAAAGGAAGGTGGGCACAGCAACGATGCCAACGAAAGTGATTCGCGACAGCAATTGATCTCGGGTGTTGATATCGATCGTTTTCTGAAGACAATTTTTGGCGACGTCAAAGATGATGTCGAAGTCAAAGAAGTTGGAGCCTCTATCGAAATTTTGAAAGCCGCTGTCGGCAAGGGTGGGTCCTCGTCCTCCCGCGCTGCCCTGTGTAAATTTTTGAATGATCAGCGCAGTAGGAATACGAGGATTCCATCTCGCTCGGTTTTTCTTCATTTAGTGGATTTGTTTGAGGCCCAACTTGGAGGTTGCTCTGATAAGCACGACGAAGATGTTTCGAATTTCCTCAGCACAATGATGTTTGCTCAGACATTTTATTATTCTGATGATGAGGAGGGTGAGGGGGGTGAGGGGGGCAGGGAAACGCGAGTGTATTTAAGATCTAGACTGACAAACCCCAAAAAACGCGACGAAACTCACTGGGATGCTTGTCTTTTCTGGCTTCTCTCTGAGGCGATCCAATCCTCGAGCGTGCTTTATAACATGGTGTTTGGTATGGGGGTCGACGGACGCAGCAAGAAGCAGTTGTCTTGGCACAATATTAAGCCCGAGAACCGAGATGAGGCTGCCTCGCAGGTGCATGCAATTGTGTTCGCGCAAGTGTCTGCACTTGTGCACTCTATGATGGAATTCGGTGTCGCGAAGGCGACTTGTGAGGCCTTCATACATAAGCACAGTACCCGAAATGGTTTGAGTAGAGAAATGCAGAAGATGCTGCACGGGCTAATTAACGATGAAACGTGAACATAGATGAGAGAGGCGGTGAAAATTAATTTTGATTTGGTTTTGTAGGCAAAAAATACCAATGCATTGTCTTCCATTATAAATTCAGGTGGCCTCGAAATGCTCCAGCAAGCCCAATTGTTGAAGCATTTCGAGTTTTGCATCTCTGTTCATAGCTTGAAATTTCTCCTTAGTGCACGCTGTCAGGCTCAAAAACTCAATGGGGGTCATTTTGCTTACGCTTGCGAGAGCCCTCTCGGTGGCGAGGTTTTTCAGATGACTGCTGCTGCTATTATTTCCGCTCCTAGTGTTGTTGCTGCTTATGGCGTTTGATAACCCTAGCAAATCAGCAGTATTGCTGTTGATACCGGCGAGCGGCGGTTGGGTAGATGTGACAAAGCTATCCTCACGGGAAGGAGGCGGGGGAATCTGACTACTCTGAGAGCTCGCCATCATTTGAGGCGCGCTGAATTTGCGAATTCTGGCGCTCACGTCAACGGTCGGACGACTTTTTTCGTTCCGAACAACGCCAAGCTTAACTACGTTGTTTTTTGTCAACACCTCGACCATCTGCTGGAACTCTCCTACATTCAAGATCTTGGCACCATTAACGAAGGTGATGCGATCTCCGACTTTCAAAGCGGAATTTGTTGCAGATATGCTGTTCGTAAATCCGCGAATACGCACGCCGTTTTGTTTGTTCTTGCTGTCAGCGGAGGTCTCTATGTCGATCCCGATTGCGTTGTTGACTCGCGTGATAGATATAGTATCTACTTGTTCCGATTTCTGTCCGGAGCCGGTATCGTATTTTCTTTCGGGAAGGGCGAGCACGCTCATGCTTGCTGGTCTAGTTGCCTTTGGGGGGGGGGTAGAGGCGGCGGCGGCGGTTGGTCCATGTTCAATCACTTCGGACGCCGTGTAAGAGGGTCTCTGTAGAAAAGGAGGGGATCCAACAGTATCTTGTCTTTCTCCTATGGGGGGGGAGTCGCTAGAGCTACTTCCACTACCACGCTGGCCACTACTGAAAAACGATTTGCTCATACGGCGGAAAAGTTCGCTTTTTCCACTCTCTACCACAGTTGTGTTGAGGCGATATATCATAGGGACCGCATCGCCGATGAGGAGATGTTGCGGTGATTGTAAATTAGTAGAAGTTTGGGACGATGATGTTGACGATGGCGAGTCGATCGCGAGCATCCCTTTTCCGTTCCTTGTTGCAGACGCATTCAGCTGCCATTCCTCCTTTGTTCCATCGCCACCCTTCCCATCTTCACCCAAACCCCACACTTGGACTCTCTGCACAGATGAGGTGCTGCCTGGCGAAAGTCGCATACTCTCCGTCACCATTTTATTTCGTAATCCCTCGAACGCACTTTCAAGCTCTTTGATCCAGACCATCTTCTCCGCGACACTGCCACAGTCAACGTAGAAAGATTTCTGATGGGAAACTAGCATGAATCCGTCAGGTAGGTTCGGCACATCTCGCACGATGAACAGCTCACATAGGTAAAATTTTCTGTGAATTTTGTGCTTCCGTTTCCCTGTCGAAGTCTTTTTGTGCAGAATGTCGTCCTGTCCGTACATGAGCAAATCATTAAACAGCACAAATTTAAAGATTTTTTTGCCGTGTTGACAAACTTTCATCAGGTCTCCTTCCTTCAGGAAGAGTCTGCTCGGCGACATTATTGTCATGTCTTCAAATTGTTCGCATATAGCTACAGTCTCTCGGCGCTGTTCTAGCTGTTTCATGTCGTCATTTAAGGATGTAGCCACGTGAGAGATTGTGGAAACAGCTTCTGTCAGCTTATGGTAATCTCTATGGGTGACTGGAGTAAGTTTCACAAGTTCGTTCAATAACATCTTGTAGCGGGGAATTCTCTGCACAGGCATTATCAAGTAGCTAGCTAGCTGCAATCCGTGCGTTTTTTTCTGAAGCTCCACCGCCCTGATGAAGGCTCCTAACCGAGGAGAAGTCGTCAGCCATTTCTTTACCGTCTTCTCTGCATTGCTGTAGTTAGATGTGTAGGTCGAGTACATCTTAAAAAATGCTGACGCGTGCGCGAAAACATGGCCAATATTGTTGCCTCGTTTCACATCAAACGACGATTTTATGTCCTTCAAAAACACTTCGTTGAAGGCGCAAAGCTGTTCCACATTTGAGAATATGGTGTTGTGTTCATTCAGATAAACTTGGATGCTCTCTTCGCTGTCATCCGGGTTTTCCTCATGTTGAACGAGTAGTTCATTCAAATAAGTTCGGATAGGACACATAAAACATTCAACCAGAATCCTTAATTCCTCCACATATTTTAACTCCGTCTCTATTATCTCTTTGACAACCAAGCCACGCTTGTCCAGCTTTTTCTTTTCATTATTATTGGACATGTGGTAAGGGAAATTCGACTCCTCGGATGAGTCCCGTAGAAAATTGTTTTTCAAAGAGACGACTTGGGAGAGAAAAGAAGGGGAACACGGATGACGAGGGGGATGTAAGAGAGTTTACTTCTAGCTGGCGACTAGATGGATGATAGCTCAAGTGAGTGAGTGATGGTAAGAAGAAGGAAGAAGAAGTAGGGGCTTCAGGTGAATGCTAGTAGTACTCTGGATTTAACCTTAACCTTTTGGAAGAAAAAAATATGGTTTTGTTTTGACTGAACCTCATTCGTTGTTCTCAATTATTCTCTCGGCAAAACGAAATCTCTACATCTTCTCTCTCATTATCTGACTTTCGTGAGGCAATTTAATTACTGACGAAAAGCTATACTTGCAGTGTTACGTCTCTTCTCTGTCACTGCCCCAAATCACTACAACTGTTTGTTTTACCCATTGACATCTTTCCCCTACCACAATGAGTGCCAAGGCAACGTTAGATTCCGCCGCTCCCCCATCGAGCCCCAACGCGAGCTCCAACGGGAGCTCCAACGGTTCCCTCGTGGGCGGCTCGAAAACCGCTGACAACGCTCTCGCCTCATCCTTCTACTCCGCATCCTCCAAGAAAAATCTTGACTTGTTGTGCAACATGTTGCGCTCCACCGGACCTCCCGTGAAAGAGGCCGTCCTCCGTCAGGGCGAGAAGCGCGTGTACTACCTTAAGGGGGAGAGGCTGCTGAACTTCCTCGTTGCTCCCAAAATGGGAAGGTGGGATGAGAAGCTCCCCCGAGTCCAGGGGAGGGAGGAGGCTATCAAGCTCTGCAGGGTGCTTCTTGATAACCAGTACCTCCACCAGGTTGATAAATTGTCCAAGCAAGACATCTCCATGGTCCGCCAGAACGTTTTTGAGGAGGATCAATACTATGTCTGGGTCTATGAGGGGAGTAGCACCAAGCGGAATACCTTGACTGTAGTACTAATCGTCGTTTTCCTCTTGTGCGTTTGCTTTCCCCTTTGGCCGGCGATTGTTAAGGTTTGGGTCTGGTACATAAGTGTTACACTGTTGCTCATTCTCACTTTCCTCATTTGTGTTAGGGCTTTGACGGTGAGTTCAAAAAGTACCAAGCTACTCCTGAATGTTGTCATTGGACTCGACAACTTTACTCCTTCCTCATCTGTCTCGTCGGTCGCCTAACCAACCGACTTATCTAACCTTTAACCCTTTTCTAACCCTTTTCTAACCCTCCTTTTCTTCTTCCTAATATGACGGCAGTGGCTGGTTTGCTGGTCATTCATCGGCTACGACGTCTGGATCATTCCCAATCTCTTTGACGAGGAGCTTGGCGTTGCCGATAGCTTCAAGCCGATCTATACTATCGAGAAGAGCAAGTCCGGCCAAATCTATTGGCGAATTGGTATTTTGGTCGGTGTTCTGGGATTCTGCTACTATGCCGTTTCCTGCCCAAGCGAGTTTGAGGGCATGGTCGCTAGCCAAAAATCGTTCCTAGACGACCTTTACAGCGGCAACCTCATAGCTGACGTGAGCCAGCAGTCCAAGGATGATATTGACAAGCCCAGGATGAAGAGCCTTGACGACCTTCTTCAGGAGCTCGATGCCGAGGACGTTGAAGAGGAGGACAAGACTGACGCCATCTTGGACATGATCATGGATGAGGACGAGAAGAAAGACGAAGACGGCAACGGCAACGGCGAGGGGGAGCTTTAGGGAGTAGGAGTTGGTGGCGTGGGCCGCGCGCCTTTTTTTAGTGAGGCTAATGTAAAAAACTTGGTCGAGACCTTTAACGCGAATCGTGCATCATTAGCAATCATGCAAACGGCAGATACTTCTTGTAAATTTCTATATTACTTTTTCCGTTGACGCATAACACCATCCACTGCTGGGATTGCAGTCGGCCGACAGTTTTCCAAAATAATGGTCACCATCTGGGAAATTGACGAATCCTTACCGTGATCGCTGTCGCGAACTGCCTCAAGCATTTCAATCAACCCAGCATTGAAAGCAGCCATTCGAACTTTGTTAAAGTCAATCTCATTAGTGATACGTAGCACGTCAAAGAGAGTAGCGACGCTCTGCCGGACAACATGGAGAGACTCATTCAAATGCTGATTTACTGCACTGACAATAACTTCGAAGCCACCTTCCTCAAGGAGCACGAGTTTTCCACTTGGATTGTCATAACAGATAGAAAAAAGCGCCATCATGGCCCACTGAGTGACCGGAACGTCAAGCCGGAAGAAACGGGCTGCATCGAGCACTGATTGTATCGCATTCGACTTCACCAAGTCGTTCTGAAATTTTGGAGATATATCGGCAAGAGAACCAACCAGAAGGCACCCCTTCCGCTGCAGCTCGGCAGCGGAGATTGCACATTCATCGTTTTCGTTCTCTCGGCATTTCTCTCGCTCCAAAGAATTAGACATGAATTTAATATAAACTGAAACATCGGTGCAAATTTCATTGGTCGATTGAGATGACAATGGTTCATCATCTGGTGATTTCGAAGAATCTTCTTTTCTCTTTTTCTCCACCGTCAGTAAATTCGTCACGGCAGTGAAGCAAACATTGCCAACTAGGTCATCTTTATCATGAATGGCAAGTATTTTGGGTATTAGAGAAGGAAAGTGGAGTTGGTGCAATATTTTCAAATTGCTCGGGGTCGTTCTCAAAGATGCGTAGAGGTAATGGATGCACTGGATGCAGTAGTCGCGACTATTCAAATTTTCAGATAGCTTGCGCACAACAGAGCTTGCCGGTTCATTCTTTTTCACCAGCAAATTGCTATTATCATCGTCACCACCACCCAAAACATTGAAAGCAATAGTGGTAATTAAGATTGCAGCCGATAGCGCAAACCCGACATAAAATAGGAGACCGTTGAAATGACGGTGGTGGTATTCAAGGAGTAGCAGGGGAAAACCAAAAAGGAGGAGAATGCCGGCAGGAGACAGCGTCCCTTGGGGAGATAGGAAGAGGGGCATCCGGGCAGAGGAGGGGGTCCTTTTTATTTTATCGTTAGCCGGCACTTTTTTATGATGTGACGCGAGTTGCTTTTATTTTCTGGTGGCAAACAGCAAATCCAGATTATCAAGTGCTATCTATAAGATTCAGGGTTTACAAAAACGAAAGGGTGGTGGTAAAATTCCTATTTTTAATGAAATTGGGCGCCCCGCCCCTTTTAACTTCATACTCACTGGATTTTGCCTTGCGTTGGGAAATTCCAACAACTTATCTCACTTCTGTACAGTACAGTACTGCACAACTGTAAAAAACCGAAGTGTAAAGGATCATTCTCAATCAATCTGTGGAGCTAGAAAAAAATGTCTTGGTCTGATGCAGAAACTCCCCTTCTACCCCCACCCCCACCTCTGAGCGAGGTGGAGCTCCCCAGCTTCCTCACGATAATCATCACGACGTCTCCTATTCGGTCGCACCCGTCCCTCGATATGCTCGAGGAGACACTCTCTACTTTTCATTTTGGGGGCTCAGACTTTCAGGCTTGCAAGACAATTATTGTTTGCGACGGTGTTCGGCGCAAACACGTGGGAGAAGATAATAAGGGTTCCAAGGCGCGGAAACATACCGGTGTTAAGGCTGCAATGCGCTCGGGTTATGTGAACGACGAGCAGGAAATAAATTACAACAATTTCAAGCTCAACCTAAGACGCCGAGTTGAAAATGCAGAAAAAGCTACCGATGCCTTTGGTAATACGGAGATATTGGAACTCGACTCACGGCAAGGGTACGGATTCGCCCTCAAGGCCGCACTCCAGCACGTCGATACAAAATATGTAATTGTGATTCAGCATGATAGAACTTTCATGCGGAGGACTCCTTTGAAAGAAGTTGTGGCTGCAATGGAGGCTGACGAAGCGGTGAAATACGTCGGCATCATCATGCGCTCGAACCTTTTCTATTTGGACCAGTCACGCAAGTATCCCAAGTCGATCCACAACGAGATGGTAATGAATATAAAGCGTCCGCAGGAGCTAGTATTGGAATCTGCTGACTTTGGAACAGAGGCTGTTTGTAATGAGATGTGCGAGCGCTTCCCGCGTTGTGAAGATAAGTACCTTAACCTTCGTGCGATGTACACCGAGAATCCATCTTATCAGTACGCGTTTGATGGCAAAGCCGAGGAAAAGGACGTAAAGTTCGTGCAGGGCAGTTTGATTCCGACGCTCTTTTGGTACGACAATATCCACGTAGTGACGACCTCTCACTATCGCGATTTCGTCTTTGACCCTGCTCTTAAACTGGTTGCAAAGGGGGGGTTTGTGGAAGATAAAATTTCTCAAGAAATTGTCGAGCAGGTGAAGCGAAATGGATTCGGGGAAGATGGTTTTCAGAAATTTGGTTGCTACTTGTTGGATGACCATGCGGGCTGCGCTTTTACCGGTCACATCGATGGGGGAAACTATTTAACGGAGGACATGAAGCTTGGTGTAGACATGCGGAGCAATTATATGCTAGGATTAAGCGGCGAAGAGTTGCAAAAGTACAGAATTATCTTGGCCTCGACATCCCCGAGGAGGAAGGAATTAATGAAGCAGGTCCTGGGGGGAGGGGGTGCAGGGATGAAGTTTGATGTCATGGCATCGCCTTTTGACGAGGCTACCATCCGGGATCGCAAGCATGCCATGAGCGCAGATGATTACGTTTCGTTGAGCGCGCGCTTAAAGTGCCTCGGCGTGGCTGAAGGGTTAGATGAAATTAGAGAAGGGGGGGACGGAGATGGGCGTCGTCAGATTTTTATTGGGGCAGACACTGTCGTCTCTTTGAAGGGGGAAATTTTAGAAAAGCCTGTGGACGAAAACGACGCCAAGAGAATGCTGAGGGCGTTGAGTGCTGAGACCAACAAGGTTTACACCGGTGTCTACATTTATGTAGAGGGTGGAGAGGACGTTTCATTTGTTTCGACCACTAACGTTACCTTTTCAGCTTTAAATCAAGGCGACATAGATGCGTACGTGAAAACTGGGGAGCCCATGGACAAGGCAGGGGCCTATGGGATTCAGGGCATCGCAGGGCAATTTGTAGAGAAGATCGAGGGGGACTATTTTAACGTTGTTGGGCTCCCAATAAATAAAATCAGCAGAGCACTCGCAGACATCTGCGACAAATATAAAAAAAGTATAAACGAGTAGTGCGTTTGGGTCGGGTTCTTGCGGCGTAAAATTAGCTATATATTTTATTTCCAGTACCCGGGTACATATTTAATGTGCGTATAATGTTACTCAAAGCTGTCCTTTCCAAGCTACTCTTTTTTGTTTTGTTTTTTTGCAGGTTGTGTCAACAGGCACAAATCACTAACCGTTACCTGCAGCAGAAACACGCGGAATGTCATTGTGCTCAGTCATGGAACCAAGCTTCGTATTGAAGTTTTCAATTCTTTCACGGTGAGAAATCCCCCCAATTGCCTCCAACTCCTTCTTGTCAGTGATCTCTCGGCGGAATTTCTTGGCCCTCTTCTCGGCTTCTGTGAGGTCCTCGTCGCTACCAAGGTCAATCACGGCAGCGGACGAAAGTGACTGTTCCTCTCGCTCCCGCTTCTTTTTCTTTTCCTTCTTCTTTGATTTCTTCTTCTTTTTCTTGGATCCCTTGAAATTGAGCGATCCTCCCATAAATGCAGGGCCATCTTCTTCGTCGGAAGACGCCATTGGTATAAAAAGTGACAGAGGTGCGTGTGCGGGCGGGCTGTCGTCAGCGGGGAAACCTGACAGAAGGTGGCCCAGTATTATATAATGTAGATAAACTCGAATTTGTAAATAAACCTGCGTCAGCGAAGTATATAAACTCAAAGCTTTGTGGCGTCAGAAAAAAAAAAGAAAAAAGTTTCCAATTCTTGTCTCTAATTTCTGGCCGTAGATTTTGCAAACCAAAAACAAAACAAGCAAAAACTCAACACCAAAACTCCAAACAACCTAACGAGAATGGCTGCCGTCCTCCAATACGATGAGATGAGCCTTGCGCTCTCTTACGCTATGTTTAGCTATGCTGATGCCAAGGTTGCCAAGGCGAATGATAAGGCTGCTGCTGTGGTTCCCAAGGCTGCCCCCGCCAAGAAAGAGAAGAAGGAGGAGAAAAAGGCCGACAAGAAGAAGGCCAAGAAGGAGGACTCCGATGATGAGGACTTTGATGTCTTCGGGGATGACAGTGATGA
>ERZ651776.4228-NODE-4228-length-13454-cov-4.497720_pt1 | contig 13454 bp, 13 predicted proteins | sample MGYA00514761_ERZ651776 | MGnify/ENA metagenome assembly ERZ651776 | reverse complement strand
GGGCGTTTTCGAGCTCCGCGACCAGAACGGGGTTTTGTGCCAACTTGCTTTCGCTCAGCAATTGCCTAGCACGACTGAGTTCTTGATTGGCCGTCGAAGCATCGCCTTGAATCGCATGCAAATAACGGAGGGGGGGGTTGTAAATGTTGTTATCTTACTTTTCAGTACGCCAGATCTCGCCTTTGTTCAGAGTTGATGGCTGGGGGACGTCGCCCCCGGGGGTTGGCTGAGACGCAGCTTCCTGGGACGACATTATGCGGCTAATCAAAGTACCACTGCGGCAATATCAAGGGGGTCCGGGAGAGGGGGTGGTAGAAGAAGGAATCAAAATAGTACTGCTGTGTGTCTGTGGGTGTGGGGCTCCTTTAATTTCAAAGCGTGTAACAGGTGATGGCTATCGAATTTCGACAAGGTTTTGGGAGCTATTGAGATCGTCGTGTCATTGACGTGTCTTATTGCATTGATATCACCGGATTTCCATTCTTCATCATTTTGAGCAATCCTCTAAACTCTCTTAACAAATGGATGTCCCTGCAATGATGAGTTCCCCTTCTTGTGACGAACACAGAAAGTGCTGTGTTCCTAAAAAAATTCCCTATTTTAGGACAAACTACAAAAAAAATCCTTCACTTCACTTCACTTCTTCGTCAATGTTCTCTCTCAACCTCTAGTCTCCATCCTTGGAAAACCTTGCACACCTCCGTATTCAATTATAAGATCTCTTATTTCATTGAATTTTTCACCCGATCTTCGCGCTATGTCAAGGCACCTGTTGCCATAGCTGTCCAAGACATTGATGTCAAGGCCGAGTTCCTCAAACAGGTAAGTTAGCATCTACCCCAAATAAAAATTCACCCGGCCGCCGGCGGCGTGGTGTGCGCACCGACGCGGCATTTCTTTTTTGGTTAGTAATAGGCAACACAGTAAATACATGCATTTATTTCGTCAAGATCTCACCTCCTTTTTGTTGAATTTGACTGCCGTGTGAACACAAGACATGGAGCTGTGGTTTGTTGTGTTGATGTCCACACCTAGTTCATCCACTAAATACTGGCAGACGTGCATTTCTCCGCGCTCTACGGCTGCGTGAAAAGGCGTTATTCCTTGGATGTTCGGTTCATCATATTTTGCCCCCATCTCAACCAGCATCTTCACAATTTCGAGATTACCACGTTGGCAAGTAGCGTAGATGGGAGTAATATCATTGTTTGTCTTTTTATGGATGTCAACAATTCCTCGGATTTCTTGATTCATCTACAAGCGGAATTAGTTAATAAATGGCCAGAATATTCCGAGCGATAAATTAGCCAGCTTAGTTTTTCTCTTTCTCACCTGCAATAAAATCTTGACTATATCTTTGTGTCCCTGAGCACAGCTTGTGAAAAAAGGAGTAATACCGCGAGTGTCTGGAGTCATGGGGTTGGACCCAAAATCGAGAAGCAAATTTACCATCTGCTTGTCGCCATTTGCACAAGCCAAGCTCAGAGGGGTGACACACTCGGCATTGCCATCTTTCACATCCGCCCCACGCTCAATTAACAGTTCCACAATTTTATGGTGCCGCCCCTTCACTGCGCAGTAAAGCGGCGTTTCGCCGAGCCCATCCTTTAAGTGGACCTTTGCGCCTTTGTCCAAAAAGAATATGACCAGGCTAATCTGCCCGCTAACACATGCGGTGTGCAGGAGTTTGTCTGAGAATAGCGAGAATGAGCTATTTATTGAAATACAAAGGAGTAATAATGGAGTAACGCGACACTAAATCTACTTTTCACCTCACCTCCATTTCTCCCTTCCATAGAATCGAATTGACGATGGGTCCCGACGAAAATCAATATGTTATCCAGGTCATTTTTATAAATCGACTGAAAAACACCATCCGGAATACAAGGTGCCTGAGTCTGCGTCCTCGGCCTCGCGGGAGTCTTATAAAAATTATTCTCGCTCAAATTCCACCTGTGATCGGTGGGATGTTTGCTAATACTCTTGGGGAATTCCTCCTTAGGGGGTGCATCGTTCTTTTTGCTATCGTCGAGGTCCTCCAGAGTAGGCCTTCGGCGAGAAAATTTGTCCCCACTTTTGGAGGTTAGGGGGTTAGGCTTCACAACCACGCGTTTCGAACGCCAGTCGTGCAGCTCATGCTTCGAGGGCTTTTCGTACCGCCACTCAATATCTTCCAGGTTGGCTATGTCCTTCACGACCTTGCCTATACATCGCATCCATATCTTCTGTTGCCGTCGAGATTGGATCCCAATCTCCTGTGTAACATAGTCCACACCCGTACCACTGATAGGCTTACCAATTGTGGTGATTTTAAAGCTGAAGTAATCTGAAGAGCCATTGATTATCTTCTTGCCATTGTCAATAATCTTGGCGTTGTGAAGGAAGTATTTTCCAAGGGGCCTGAGACCGATATTTTCATACATCTCCTCATCGCCATCTTTCTGCCTGTCAGCAAAATCCTCAGGGGACTCGCTATAAACAATAAGGTACGACTTCGCACTGTCCACCTGACAGAACCGACGGTACCAGCCAGGTTCCTCACTTTTGTTGTCCTTATCTATTGTTGTGAACATATGGACATACTCCCCGATCTGCAGTTTCTTTGCCGCATCGGAAGTCTGAGCAGCTCGAGAGAATCCTCGTAATTGCGAAGCAGGGCGGGCTTGTTGTTGACTCTGTTGTTGACTCTGTTGTTGACTCTGTTGTTGACTCTGTTGCTGACTCAGTTGCTGACTCAGTTGCTGCTGATACTGATTGTTTTCATGCGAAGTCAAAACTGTTCCACTTTCAGCAATCACTCCTAGCGTTCCTACAAGTGGTGTCTTTGGCGTCTTCACGTCCAACCTAGCCTGAGCAATTAGCTGTTGCGTCGGAGTCTGCAGGGAATCCATGAGGCAAACAGTTGTGAGGTTAACCGGCAAGGTTCACCCAAGAGTTATGTGAAAGAAGAATTGGGTGCAAGTAAGTAGTTTTGGAAGATAAAACGAGCGAATAGAAGACCCTTGGCTTTCCTGTGTGTCGTAATACGCACACAGATCGAGCTGTGCGCAAAGAACAACCACGATACGAAGTTTTGTGGCCGTTTTCTTCCTTTTCCCTATTTTTGAAATAAATCTAAGACTTCCGACCAAGAGATCTGGAAGAGACCAAGAAAATCGTAATGTCAGCACATCAGCACATGTTCAACACCACTTTCTGTTCTCAACAAACATTGCATCTCCATTTAAATCTATTTCTGCTAGTTTTCATACACAACTTCTGCACTCTTCTCCTTACGATAACGTGACCTATCTTCTTCGGCCATGGTAGTATAAATATCAAGGTCTTCTGGAGCTATGCTTTTCCATTTCTTGGAAATCGTTTTACTTCGCTCGGCAAACGTGATTTCTGGATTCGAGTCAGATAGCTTCTTGTGCATCTCTGCACTGAAGAACGAAAAGGCAGACCGCGCATTCTTGACCTTGCGAGCAACTCCGCCTCCCTTGCCGGTCTTGGTCGCTGAGGATGCTTCCGCAACAACCCCCTCCTGCGTTTTGGACACGCCTTGTTCATCATCGTCCCCCTTCAAACCGGGAACGATGCCAGAAACATCTTTAATGGCAGTCTGGAGCCGCTTTGAGCGCACACTCGCAAACCGTCGATCATCCTCATAACGAGTGAAGTAGGTTTCCAGTGTCTGCTGCTTTTTCCTCTTGTTCTCGCGAATCTGTTTCAAAAAGGGGTCAAACATTTCATCAAAATCCACGACAAACTTCGAGCAGAATCGTTTCAGGCCGTCCACGTCAATGTCACCCCAGGTAAATCTCTTCTCGCTTGAATCGACATTTGGTTGGCGGTAGGCTTCGAGCGCATCGCGGGCCGGAAATTGAGCAGGCGCTTGCCACGAGTGCCGCAGAGACTTGTGTTTCTGGTGGAAAATCTCTCTGGCACTCATGTTTTCTGTCACCTTGGTGTCATTCTTCACGAGCTCCATCGGGTCAAAGCCCCCCAGCCAGGTTTTGAATTCTTCGAGAGTTCTGTTACCTGCTCCGGGGAAGGCAGATAAGATCTCCATTGCGTTCACGATGCCGACTCCCTTCACACCGGCACTATAATCGCCTCCTAAAAGCATCGCAAGAGTAACGAAGTCATCTTGTTTTATCTTCATTTCCTTCTCCGCGTCCTTTGCAAAATATGCCTCTACTGACTTGAGGTTTTCAAACATATTCTTGTAGACATTTCTCCCGCCAAATACGAAAATATCGCTGTCAGAAGTAACGACACCATCAACTAGGCCCAGTCGCTCCAGCTCAGCGCACTGCGCCTCGGCTTCTCCAGGGGCGAGCACGTAGGGCAGGCCGAACAACTCGAGCATCTCAATAAGTTCCTGCGTCATTTCTTTTGTGACATGGTCACTGTCACGTTGTTGCTTATTCAGAGACGCCCGAAGCTTTCTCTGATTTTCTTGGATGGTGGCTAAATTCTCTGACAAATTTTCGAACATTTCACGCTCGCGTTTCACCATTTCTTGCTTCTGCTTCATTGCAAGCATCTCCTCACGATGACTATTCATTTTTTGCTCGTAATTATCATCTTCGTCGCCGCTGTCACTATTCCCGTCGTCGCCATCATCGTTGTTGTCGTTGTTGTCTCCATCGTTGAAGTCGTTTTCCTCTCCCCCTACCACCACTTCATCATCGTCATCGTAATGATCACTGGTTAGGGTGATTTTTTTATTTTCGTCATTAGCCTTTGCATCACACTTGGCTTTTGTAGAAGAAGCAAGCGATGACGGCGTGTATAAAGCACTGTCCGGTGGTTTCTTGTTTTCTGACTGAACTTCTCCGTCGATGCCTTGGTTATCGTTGCCGAAGTTACTACGGGGAGGATCATCCTCGTCGAGCTCTGCAGCGCTGCTGCTGTTTACCGAAGCGGCGATGGAAGCTGCCTTGTCAGACTCATGTATCTGTTCGACCGACGATGGGGGTAATTGACTATCCATTGTAACAATCTCGTCATTAATAATACCGTCAGACTCGGATTCGCTATCGTAAAACGTACTTCGATTCTTATCGAGGCCCACGATGTCTCCAAAAGGAGTCGTCCCCACGGCAGTACTGGCGGGTTTACTACTCATGCCTGCCATTTCATTGTTGCTTTCATCTGCTGATAATAATGGGGACATTATGTATTCCGTGGCTGGCTTTTTGCTCCGATTAATCGACGCCGAAATAGCAGCTTGTACTTCCCGTTCATCCTTTTCGTAGCCGTCCTCGTCAGAATCATCGTCATCGTCCTCATCAGCGTCAGGGTCCTCGTCTGTAGGTATTGGCGAATCAGACCGATTCAAGGAAGCATCTATTGCAGCCTGAAAATCCCTCTCTTCCCTCTCGTGATGGTCACCATCGTCCTCCTCTTCCTTACTAGCTATGTACTCTCGAATATTGCGCTTCACGACGCGACCGGCCCACGATGTCAGCCTGGAAGAAGTTTTCTGAACGTCAGCAAGGGTCTTCATGTTGTCCACTTTTAATGAAGTAGGCTTTAAATCGTCAAAGGTTAAGGGGCGGGCGGCAGGATCCTTTTTTTTCGCAAAGCGCCGCTTGGCCGAGTTTTCAGATGACGACGAATCTTCCTCATCGGAATTCCACTCCCGGAGGAGATTATCGGTGTCATCGAAAGACTTGTTCTCGTGACGACGGAGCATATTTTCATTCATTGGCTGCTCAAATGCTGCTGTAGTGCTGCTATATGCATCGCCGAATTCTTGGCGCTGAAGAGATTTGGCTAGGCGCTCGTCATTCTCGATTAGTTCCTTGTTCATCACTTTAATTATGTTAGCTCCTTTCCCACCGGAGGCATCGATATCGTCGGAAACGTCGTCGCTTGCTTCAGAGTCATACAACATTGGGTTTTCGTCGTCGTCCGATTCGTCACTAATTTTTCTCCTCACTTTCCCCGAGGTTTTAACGACAGAGGATGCCTTTCGCTTCCGTCCACCATGCTTTAGACCGATGCCTACGCCCTCAAATCCGAATTCATCGTCGTCTTCGCCATCATCATCATCATCATCATCATCATCATCATCTCCAAGTTTGAAATCAATCGCATCACCATTCTTCCTGCGTTTCTCCCTCTCGACGTTCCGCTTTCCCGCCTCCATAATTCTATGGTTAAGCTTACTAGCTCGCAAAAATGATGCAATTTGGACGCCGCTGAAATCAGTCGGATTCGACGCCACGGGCATGTACTCCTTCCTGCTCTGGACGCGCATATTCGCCTTGGCTTTCTCAATCACGTCAGCCCGGATCGAGCTCGGCAATGAAAATGCCACATCAAGGTCTAGTGCGCCACTAGATGGCACGTACGCATCTCCCGCGGTTAGGTTCCTGCGAATGTCGCCTTGGTTATTGTCGTCGTCCTCCGCGTTCTCCCAATTGATGAAAGAATCAGCGTCCGAGCTTGCCTCACTGTCGACATAGGCATCCAGCTCACTTTGTTTCTTCTCATTCTTATTCTTATTCTTATTCTTATTGTCAGGGTTAGGGTTAGTCACGAAACTGACGTCACCAGCACCGTCACTTTCATCGTTGGCATCTTCATCGTGGAAAAAACCCCCCGCCTCTTGCTGCTCAGTAGTAGGGGCCTCTTGCTCAGTGACCACAACCTTGCCATCTTCGTATGCGTCCCCTCCGTACAAAAATCCCCCCGCATTCCTGTCAGCGGCTGCAGCATCCTCGATTTGTTCATCCAATCTTTCAGATTCCATAACTGCCACCTCCCCCTGCTTATTTATTCTTCTCTCCCGAGCAAGCAGCTCACGCTCCCGGAGTTGATTCACAAGAATCTTGCGAGCAGTTTTTTTTACGTCCTCGTCCGCGTTTTGAGAAAGCTTCTTGCGCCTGCGGATCTCCCGCAGCTTCACTGCAGGAGGTTGGCCGTCGAATACCAAGATTGGACGAATGTTGTGGAACATTAGTTTCATTATACGCCGGAGACTGCCGAGAAGGTGGGCAGAGGGGATCATCTCTCCAGTCTCAGGGTCGCGCATCGCTTTCAGAAACTGGACTAACCAGATCGATACGTCCACGGCAAGGGTCTTGTTCGAAAGAGATTCTATCGATACAGTTCGCCCTATTGGCATCAACAAATTCCATAATCCTTTGATGCCCATGGCTGGTGGGGGGGTGGATCTCTACAATAATAACAGGAAAAATGTGGGCATGTGGTGGTGGTGGTCTAGGCTTGGAATGGGATGGATGAGATAACAAGAAAAACGTGCAGAGCTCTGGGAACCCAATCTTTTTTCTTCTGCTTTTTTTCTCTGCTTGACGTTAGTGACCTAGTGAATGTAAATTAGTACGGCTGCTCACACACACCCACACAACCACCATAATATTGACAAGACCCGCACGACAGGAAATGTTTGTTTTTCTTCTTCTTTCTTTACTGGCTCATGGTTATTCTTATTTCTCTGCCTCCTTCATAGTCCCGCGCCGCCTTCCTCTCCTAGGTGCGCGCCGCCTTCCTCTCCTAGGTGCGCGCCGCCTTCCTCTCCTAGGTGCGCGCCGCCTTCCTCTCCTAGGTGCTTGCCGGCACTTTGAGATTGAGGTCGATACAGGTCTTTCAGATGACGGTAGATTAGGCGAGAAACCGCGCCAGGAAATTAGTGTTCACGACCTTACGGAGAAATTGAATCTGCTTCTCATGGAGAACACCGACATTAGGGATGGCATTGCAACCGTTTCGACGCTTCACACAACGACCTCAATAATTGTCAACGAGTACGAAGAATTCCTTGCGAGCGACATCAGCAGTTGGATGCTGCGGATGATACCCCCTTCTTATCCGTACAAACACAATAATATTTTACATCGGCCATCTGGTGCCGCCGAGTACCAGCGTTGCATTGAGAATGGGTTTGATGTGGACGATCCGGTCGAATTAAAGGTAAGGCAAACTCGAAATGCCCCCATTCAAGTCAGTCATCATCGCACCGACACCCTTTCCTCTCACTTTGCCTTCCTTTTTTTTGTTTTTGCAGCGGTGGCAAGAACAGGAACCGATCAATGCACATTCTCATATTGCCAGCATCTTGAGTGGTGGACAAAAGAGCATTCCAGTGAAAGATGGCAAACTACATCTTGGTAGATGGAATAGCGTGATGCTAATAGACTTTGACGGTCCACGAGAACGAATTGTGACATTCACCATCGTGAGCTAGGGAGGGTTTATGGTCCACGAGAACGAATTGTGACATTCACCATCGTGAGCTAGGGAGGTTTTATTATTCTTTCATTGTAAAGTTTTTTAACAGCTACTACGGTTAGTCATTTCACAAATAAGTTTTTTCCCTCCTACTCCTTTCACTTCTACTGCCTGTTCGCCTTTTGGTGTTGTTTTGAGATGGAATTCCACTTCCTCCTGTTTTGCTAGGAATCGAAATTGGGCACCTGGTGGGAGGGAGGTATTGTGGACAAAGACATCTCCCTTGAGGGCCTCCGATCGTATGAAACCGAATCCCCGTCCTCGATTCCAATTTTTGCACACTCCTTGGTAGACTGGTGATCCGGCATCTATTACAGCACCGCCGGATGGTTGTCGGGGGAGTGCTTTCTTTTTACGGGCTACATCAGCATACGTGCCATTTTTGCTTTTCCTACCTTTATGATAACCAACGCCAACGCCACCGGGGCATTCTCTGACGCCTGAAATTACAATTGGGTGGACAACAATGCTCGCTTTCGTTCCAGTTGCCGACAACACCTCAGTCCAAGACCAACAGTTGATGCAATGCATCCCGAGAATCCCTGCGCTTCTGGCGTCCCTAGCATTATGAATCACGCTGACTTTAAAACCATTGTTCTTGAGCTGCTGATAACAAGCTGTAAAATCATTATCCGAACTAATGATAACAAAATGGCTTCGATCAGGAGGCAAAACATTCATATCTCTCCCAATGCGATTCACGATTTTTCGATCAGCATCCTCCCGCTTATCAGAACAGATAATCTGCTCAACAGCAGCTCTATCCAGATCTCGCTCGTCACTCTTGCATATAGTTTTCTTGTTTGGGGAGCGAAAAATTGACATGAGAGAATCAGTCGTGGGTGAAATCAATCCCTTAGCCGAGAGGAATGTTGTGATTGCCTCACAAACTTGAAAGCCCGTGAGAGAAGAGGGGATATTTACATTTTCCAGGTCCCAAAGAACGCGAACAAAACTTTTACTCGCAGTATCATCAGCATCAGCATCAGCATCAGCATCAGTATCAGCATTGGCAGCACCCGCTTCAGTTCTCTTAAATTCATCGCCGTCCTCATTCGTGTTGTTGTTGAAGAGCTCCTCAAACTTGTCTCTCATCATCAATCCAAACTCTATAAAGTCACTGTAACGAGCAAGGAGTGCATTCACCTTGACGGCAGTCTCCTCCGTAAGCTGAGCGGACACCAACTCTTCGTAACAATCATCAACCCTGATACTAAATTCCTTCAAGCGAAGAGTGATGAGTGCCTCTATTGACTCAATAAACTCGCTATGACATGCAGACTGGCTAAGAGAGTATTCTTCTCCAATTTTAAAGTCTTTAAATTTAGGAGAGTTAGTGCGATAGAATATCGACAATGAAGATGCAAAATTTGAGCCCGACAGGTAACTTTCCACAATGGGAATGGATGCTTTGAGGAGGAGCTTCTGCGACTTGCTGCCGTTCATCTCGATATTGTGTTTCTTTCAAATAGGGATGTGTTTCTTTTCAACAATAGGGGTGTACAAAGTCAGTGAGATTGTGTGGGGGTGTTTCCCTCCTGGGCGACAAGGCAATTTTTATAGTTATGCAAAAGTCAGTGAGATGAGATTGTGCCGTGCCCTCTGGGCGACAAGACAATTTTTATAGTATTAGAAAATAAGTCAGTGAAGGGAGGGTGGAAATTGTGCCTCCGCAGCAGGTTGGTTGGGAAAAAAGAAGAATAAGCCAATTGCAACGCAACATTGCACCTCATCTTCATTTTTCGTAGAAGCAATCGTCATACTCAACATAGGGCAGGATGGAGGCAAAATTTGCTACTGACTTTGTCGATGATGTCTTCAAGAAGGGGTCACATGACGACGATGATCGAGCTGCAAAGGAATCAAGTGACATCGCAGAGTCCAAGAATGACAACGACAACTGTAACTTTGACTCTGCCAAGTCCACCCAAAGGACGCGACGGGAAAGTGTGCAAATGATGGCAGATGAGAACACAGTGATCATAATGCCCTCTATAGTAAACGAGGTGTGCGAGTATTTTTACGAGGAGGATGAGTTATTGGATGAAATTGAAGACTTTCTCAAGAAGGCAAAAGGGGAATTCAAAAGTTTTTTTGACGATAAACTCGACGGTAGGGAACCTGAATACGAGTTGTCCTTCAGCGATCACTACCTCTCGTACAAATTATTGATTGAGAGTAAGATCACTTCTTTTGTTGAGAGTAAGGGCTACACATTGCACACATTCTACAATGAGCTGGCTGCAAAGGTTGGGTCTAGCGACGACTTGACAACTGGGACCAATATTGCGACTGCAATATCTTCTATTACCACCTTCCCCTCATTTATGGGGATGATGGAGGATTATGTTGTGGAAGGTGTAAGCCCCTGCATCTGCCCTCCCTTGTTAAATACAGAGACCAATGAACTGGAATTCAGTTAATAGTGCGAGTGCGAGTGCGAGTTCTTAGTGCGAGTTCTTAGTGCGAGCATATGACACCCGAAAGTAGATTTGGGCTTTTTTTTAATATAGAGAGAGAGGTTGTTACTGATTGATTTAGTGAAAGAGATGGTTACTACCTTCAAAATGTTTTCGGTTACTCTATACGCTGCTAATACCTTTGTCATCACCCCAAACGCCCAAACTCTTCCCACCAAGATGACCCGTGTCATTCAATGCCAAAACCTGCAATGATAACATCATAAAATGGGTGGGGTGTAAGAAAAGCGGATTGTATTGATTTGGGACGCACAGTGCGCAATCTTTTGCCCTCAGTACGAGTGAGCCAGCATTTTTCAACGCGTGCCCCCCCGATCTAAAAAAATAGGTGTGTCATAATCATCATTCGCACTGAGCGTGAGAGTGGTGCATGAACGAGTATCGTCATAGAGCGTAAAGGTGAAACTTAGTTCATGAGGAAGAGAAATATGCTTACCTTCCACGGCGTGTCCAAATTGCCGTCTGTAGGAGGCTACGTGTGTACGTTTCGTTACAATTCGTTTTGTACGTTAGTTTTTTGGCAGAATTAAAGCTAGCAGCGAGCCAAAAATTTGAGCGGGAGTAGAACAGCAATATATTTACCTGATATATTGATATTGCAGTATAACCACATGGACCGTTAGACTCGTACCTTGTCTGCGACAGACTCTCATAAATGTGATGGCAAGGGCCACCATGGCTGCAGCATACAATTGTCTTCCCAATTCCGTGTTTTTTGCTCAAAGCTATCACAGTAGCACGCAATCGGGCAGTCTGACGGTAGTATAATCCAGAATCCAAATGAAGTGCTTTAGTTAGTAGTCAGGTTGGTGCGCGGAGTGGTGGGCGGGGAACTACGAAAAAAATCACTCAATGTTCTCGTTAAAAAACTTACCTGGCCCTCGGGTGTCTCTCTATTCTCCCAAGTGTGGAGATCAGCATTCCAAAATTGTGTGTGAGATGAGTCTATAGGGAGGACAACATTTTCATCTGCCATCATCATTTCCGGCGTATTATATAGGCTCTGAGCACTTTCCAAAGCCGCCGGGTGGAGGTCTCCCGCCTTCACTGGATGCCGGCCGGTGCGGCAAGTGGGGGGACCTCCCCAAGTAGAGTCTGCTCCTGGTGCACCCCATGAACGATACCAATCCTCATTGATGGATTCAACAAGCCCACTTTCGATGGACACACTTTCTAATCCCATATTTTTCGCGGCATTCGTACTCGTTTGGCCGCATCGTATTAAAGGTGACGTGTAAACCTTGCAGGGTTGTCCAATGTTGAGTACACCACAAAGAGCAGAGATCCGCGAACCTGCTAGTCTGCCCTGATTACAGCCCTCAGCAGTAAGCGGCGGGTCAAAGGGCCGCGCACTCCCCGCAGTCCAGTTTTTTCCAGCATCGCGATCCACATAATCTTGGCGCTCCCCATGTCGAACCATGACAATGTTGGCCATTGTTGTGTGTGGTAGAGGCAGTAGTGGCCTGGAGACAATTTTGATTTATCGAAACGACAGACAACCGGTTCAAGGAACCAAAATAGTGACCGGGAAAGTTAAATCAACTGTTTGGAGGAATAGATTGCATGTACTCGCAGAAATGAGAGGGGATTTCGAGATTCACAAACCTGTTGTGCTATCACAGCTAATAGGCTTCTTCCTAGAGTTTTAGAATAGCCATAATCGTACTATTTGTACCGTGCTCTACCAAGAATAAATTTAAAAAACTGTAGCCCTTTCTGACATCCTTAATTGCTACCTCTACAGGGAAGATCATGACTTCTTTAGCTGCTCGCCAGACTGTAAATGCTGCCCGGAATATCGGTAAACTGACCACAGCGAACACAGCATTCTTGCTTTGCGACGTTCAGGATCGTTTTAGAACAATCATACACAAGATGGAGACTGTAATCAGCACTAGCGCTTTTCTTATGAATGCTGCCAAAGGGCTTGATATCCCAATCGTTGCCACTGAACAATATCCGAAAGGTAAGGTTGTAAAATGTCACTTCACTGAGGGTATACAAACCGCCTTCACCGAGACCGCATTCACCGAGTTGTCCTTGACTCATTTGTTGACGAGCTCGCAATGATTTCTTCTACAGTTTATATAACACTCCACTTACTCTTCATACATGCATACAATTCGCAACACAGCATTTGGGCACACAGTCACTGATCTTCCAATGGAGAATGTACCCGTTTTCGAAAAGAAGCTCTTTAGCATGGTGACACCTGAGGTTGACCTACACTTGAAGGATTTGGGCCGCACACATTTCGTTCTCTTTGGTATTGAGGGACATGTCTGTGTTCAGCAAACTTGTCTCGATCTCCTTGAAAAAGGACACGATGTTCACGTCATTGTAGACGGTGTTAGCTCAGGCAAATCTCTAGATCGAGAAGTGGCACTCAGGAGGATGGAGATGGCAGGAGCTTACCTGACAACCTCGCAGAGCATTATTTTCGCTCTTCTTGGAAGCGCATCACACCCAAAATTTAAAGAAATTTCAAAATTGATAGTCGAGCATGGGAAAAAAGTTAACGAGTTCGACACAGAATGAACATCCGAAACAGCTGCAGTCGAAAACAAACTCGAAGTAACAGGGAGAAGTTGACCCAAAACAAACGCAAATAACATTTCGTTAACAGTTATTTAGAATAATTATTATTTTGACTGTCTGACCTCCGACCTTCATCACTTAGCTTCCACTTATTTTCCAGAACTCTTCTTATCTTCTCTCGTCTCAGGA
>ERZ651776.4226-NODE-4226-length-13459-cov-6.640861_pt1 | contig 13459 bp, 8 predicted proteins | sample MGYA00514761_ERZ651776 | MGnify/ENA metagenome assembly ERZ651776 | reverse complement strand
ATCATACTTACGCTCGACAAGATATTCGAGTACGTGGAGATGACCATTTTCAGCCGCCCAAGCGGCAGTATCCCAATCACAAGACGCTTTCACTTCTTCGAGTAAGTATTTGAGTATCTCGAGATTACCGTTTCTGGCAGCACATGCAAACGTTCTCCAACCGATAGGAAACTTATAAACTCTAAACTTATTTGCAACGCAATACTTTACCATTTCCAGATTACCTTGATGTGCGGCCGTATTAATCGTCTTTTCATCCCACCTACACTTTTTCTCCTCTCGCGCCCACTTGAGCAACTCGAGTTTATTCGTTCGAGCAACTTTCCAGCAGAACCATGTTTGGTTCCACCAACCCGACCACAACGATTTATTCTCCCACACAAACTCCAAAGTCGATATCGACGACATATCTTCAACTTTAAACCCCGTTTCCAAATCTTCCGCGCGAGTTGATCTCTTCACCAACGCTCTCGTCTCTGTATTCACCCCGTACAAGAACTTGAGATCGGTCGCATTCAATCTCGGAAGCACATGTGTGAAACAAATATCGTCGCACTTCACGACCAAATCCCACAACGAAAAAGAATCTCTCTCCCCTCTCCGTCTTTTCTGCCCTCGCGTCCTCGCTCCAAACGCTCCCGAAAGAGTCGCAGCAGCAGTCGCGGCACCAGAAGAAGACATTTTTACGCAACAACAGCGCGCACGTGTGATGTGTGTGATGTTCTTTTTTTTTTTTCTGAAAGTAAAAAAGCGAGCGTTTCGTTCTTTTGCCAAAGAAGAGAAAAATCACAAAAAAACTCTAGAGACTCTCTGTAATTAGTGAAGAATAACAACTATAAAAGGAGATGAGGCGAGGCGTCTCGTGGGCGGAGGATTTAACAGAAACGATTTCAACACCACCACCCGATGATGATGATGGTGTTAAGAATGATTTTGTGAACGATGATGTGAATGATGAGGATGAGGATGAAAAACATCACCAAATTCGAGACGAAAACTTTACATTCGCGATGACGGTCTCGCAGTTGGAAACCGCCGTTCGAGATGAAAATGATTCGGTACAGAGAAACGTCGAGAGATTGGCGCGACGGAAAGAGTGCGAGAGATTGATGGAGAATTTGTTCGAGTTGCTGAAGAGAGAGATTCTTGCCACGAGGAGGAGTACTTCGAGGAGGAGGAGGAGTTCTTCTTCAACATCTGTAAGACTTTTGCACGCGGAAGTGCACAACTACGCGTCGAACGTATCGGCGTTTCAAAAGTGCTTAAAGTTATGGAAGAAGAAAGAGATGCACATGGTGAAACAGCTGGAGGATGGCGAAAACGGGAAGTTGTTCGCGACGAAGACGACGCCGCAGAAGACGGCGGCGTCGCCGCTGAAGAAGCTGTTCGTGACGAGAGCGGAGGAGACGGACGGGTTGTTGAGAGAAGTGGAGGAGAAGTTGGAGATGTTGAGAGTTTTGTCGTCCCGTACCACGACAGAGAGTAATCACGATTTGATGAAAGGGGATGTTGAGAACGGCGGTGCGACGATAAACACGAAGCCGCCGCAAAGAAAATTTACGTTTGCCGCGCGCCAAAATATCACCGCGAGGCAGAAACGAACGAATCAGAAAGTTTTAGTTTGCGTCGTCGGTATTCTCTTCTTTGCTTTGTTCGTCGCCACTTTCGCGTGGTTGTGGACGAACGAAGCCGAGCCATGGATTGAGAAGAGCATACGAGAAAACAGAGAACATTTGACGTACGAAGAAATCGTCTATCAACCAATCGACCGCTCGAACAACTTTGATTCATGATGATGAAGAAAGAATCCATACGTGACAAAAAGCATGGAAGAGAACGTAGTAAAATTAGAAAAGAAGAGTAATAGCACGAGTAGTAGTAGTAGTACTAGCAGTAGTAGTTTAGGAGGATAGCATCGAGTAGCAGTAGAAGGGCGAGCGCACCGCATTAATGTTTAAAAAAATAGAGATACCAAGCAATGGATCAAATGTCCTTCTCGGGCATTTTTCAACTCACGCGCGGCACAACATCTCACATAAAACAATAATATTTTTACTATCCGAACTTTCCGTAATCCACGGAGGACATGCTCCCGCCTTTCACCGGGTCAAATTCCAACTTGTAGTAATTCCCGTCCGCACAAATAACGACTATTCGATTGTCTTTCGACGTCGAAAACGAGGCTTTACAAAATCCAAACGAATGCTCCGGGAACTCGCTCGTTCGATGATGATCGCTCTCTCCGTGGTAGTTTCCAGCAGGAGTGACCCCTCCTCCGCCGGTGTTCATGCGAAACTGCGCGAACGATCGTTCCGCTTGTAAATATTTTGGTAAAACGTTCGCGGCGACGCCCATGGAAATGACCGACTGCAACATCGACGACGGCGATTTCGGCGTCATCGGACTTTGCGGCGGCGCTCGATGGCCGTTGTTGTTATGCGTCGGCGTGTTGTTTCCACTGTTCGCGTGGTAGTGATGGTGATGATCCCGTGCTGCTATGTTATCGCTACTATTACTATGTGTCATCTCTCCTGTACCACCACCACCACCACCACCCATGACGCTTCCTTCCGGTATCCTATACAAATGCACCGTCCCTTTATCGCTCGTGCACACCAACCACTCTTTTTCTTTACTAAACGCCAAGGAGTAAATCGTCGCCCGATCGGTCCCTCTGCGAAACTCGTGCAACAAACACCCGCTCTGGCAATCAAACACTCGAACTAACGTCCCTTTCTCGCTCGCCGTGGCGACTAAACTCCCGTCTAAACTCAACACCACGCACCTCAACGGTGAATCGTGCGCTTGAATAAACTTGGTCACGTTTTGCGGTTCGTACAATTCCACTCGCACTTGACCTCGAATCAACCCAGGACAGGCCATGACGCAGCTTTCTTGCGTCGGACTTAAACTACAAATCCCGTGCGGGTTCCCCCACGTGTCCGTCTGATGCACAATCTTCAAATCCGAGAAATTATACACGTAAATCTTATGCTCCAAAACCACCACAATCTTGTCCCTCCTCAGCTTCACCGCTCTCACGGGAACCCGAAAGCTCAACTCGCCGATACACCGCGCCTGATGATCGTCCCAAATCATCACTTTATTCGGAGAATATTTCGGCACCGCGCCACCTCCAACGAGCGCGAGTATGTTGCACCGAAACAGCATCTCCACGATCCCAACCCCGCCGCCGTCGAAATCTCGCCTAAACGTCTCTTTGAACGGGTCCGAGTTGAATATTCGGAACCCGGAATCGGTCCCGACCGCAAAACAGCCTCCGTCTTGGTTGAACGACAAGAACTGGAGGGATTCGTCGAAAAATATGGATTCCCGAATGTCATCCGATGTTGTCGTCGTCTTTTTATTCGCCTTATTCACCCCGCGTCGATTCTCCATCGCACCACCCCCGGACGAAGAAGATGAATGCAAAGAAGAGGAAGACATTTCCCCGCGGGTTGTTAACGTGGAATTCAGACACGTTTTTTCTGCTCTTAATTAGTATATTATCCTCCTAAAACGCAATAAAGAAGGCCCAAAAGCGAGAGAGAGAATACAATCAGAGTAAAGGTACGCGAGACGATGAGATATCAAACCTCCCCTAGAATGATGACGTAAACGAGGAAACAATGAGACAAAAACGTGATCCCCAAAACTCCAAGTTGAAAGGAAAAAAGTGACGAGGGAAAAAATACGACAATTAAATTCAATCAAAAACGTCTTCAAAAGTCTCTCTTTTCCTCCCAATACTACTAACGAACTAAAAAGCTTTCTGCTTTAACGCTGTCGTTGTGTTAACTTGGTCTTTTCTTCTTCATGAGTCAGACTTTGCTTTGCAGACAATCTTCCAAACGCAAAACCGGTCGTTTTTCGCGTGAATTTTTAAGTCTATTGTTTTTGTGGTTTGATAATATTGAGCGACGCTTTCGAGCGGGACGTAACGTTGGCAGACGCAAAAACACGCGCCTCCTTTCTTTTCTTTTTTCAAAACGTTCGGGAGCTCGGTGAGCATGTGACCCAAAACGCGGAAATCAGGTTTGGCGTTGTAATGCACCGGCGGGTTCGTGAGAATGAGTTCGCACGGTTTGGTGGTGGTTTTTTGAGGGAAGCCGTCGGAGAGGAGGTACTCGATGTTGTTCTCGTCGTCGTTCACGTCGTCGTTTCCGGAAACGAGAGAAGAGAAATTTTGTTTGGCGGCTTCGAGAGCGACGGCGTCGGCGTCGAGCATGGTGAGTTTGACTTTCTTCTTCGTCTTTTCTTTTTCGAGAGCGTTGCGTAACGCGTACCCGATGACGCCAGAGCCGCAACAAAAGTCCATGACGCGTTTTGTCTTGTCGCTACAAATACCCTTCTTTAATCTCGGAGAGGAGGACTTTTCGGGATCTTCTTCAAGAATCGAATCCAAAAGGAACGAAGTCATGATGTCCAGCCCACCTTTAGCAAAAAATCCAGGGTACGTCGTCCATTCCTTCGCTTCAACAACACTCGAAGAACCACCACCACCGCCGGAAAACAGTTTCACGTTCGAGTCGACTTTTTTGAACGACTCGAGAGAGGCGTTTTTCTCGTCGCCGTTGGAGAGAACTTTGGCGGTGAACGCAAACGCGAAGTCGTTTTCGCTCTTTTTAGCTTCCTCGGAATTTGGCGAGTGCGCTATGGTCGCGTGTCCAGGAACGCGTCGAGGATGTTCGTACAAATCCTGTTTATATTTTTTAGAAGGAGAAGAAGCGTTAATACGAACCCCGGTGGAACCAACAAAAATGTCATCATCGTATAAAAGGAGAGAAGAGGTGGATGTATCCGCCGCTTCGAACTCGAACGCAGATGACGGCTACGAACGAGGCTCATTAATGGACGGATGAACGCGAGACGACAACGACGCAGGCTGGATGTGCCCTTAAATGCGACGTTCTCAATCCCGCGTCCAAATGTAGCGTCTGTTGTAGGCCGAACCGCGACATTTTGGTGTTCTATTTTTCAATCGGAAGAATCCTTCTTCTTCAAAAGGAGAAAGACTCGATTCCAACGTCAAAGCAAAAACACGAGTCGCGGCGGTATATGCTAAACGCTGAGACGAGATGCGACGAAAAAAGTACGACGACGACGAAAGAAGACAAGACGAGTTTAGCAACAAAGATAAATAAATAACGTACCTTGTTGAAAGCGTCAAAGGCGTTCAAAAACCCTTCACTTCGCGACCCGGAAACGAAGACATCGCCGCCCACTTTCACTCGCGTGGCGACCGCAGTCATGAGGAAAAGAAGCGCCTCCTTATCCGCACACGCTCTCACGAACGCGTAGTCGCACTTTCTCTCGCTCACCGTCGGCCAGGGACGCGCGTTGGTGCGCATCGTGGCGTTTCTCGAGGGGGCGTTCTCATTCTCCGCATCGTCGTTGCACGAGAACCTTTGCCACGTTTCAAATCTGTGACCGAATTTCTCCACCGTCTGGCGCAATTTGCCTTCGCTTCTGCTCTCGCAGTTGGCAATCAACACGCGCCGTTGTTTTGTCGATTTCGATTTCAACTGCTCTTCGATGTGTCTCGACAACGTCTCCGCGGTCGCCTCGTCCACGTTGAAGCGATCGAGCTCCATGATTTTAATCGCTTCGACACCAGATGAAAGCAAGCGTTTCTTTGCTCGCGCGTCGACATTTAGCGCTTCCGCGCTCGAGAGCAATCTTCCGCTCGCGCGCCAATCGCACGTTTTTGAAATATCTGTCACGATTTTCATCACGCGGTCTTCGAAGTCTGCCTCTTCGAGTAGTTTATTATCTTCACCACTTTTTTTTTTCGTCGTCGTCGTCGTGGTAAATGCTTCTATGAATTCGCACAAATCGCACACGTCCGCCGGCGTGACGTCCCGACCGTGTGTCGAGGTATCTTCGAAACAATCCAACGCGCGTTTTAAGAGGAGGCGTCGTCGCAACGATGAGGATGATGACGAAGACGAAGACGCGTTTTGAATTGTCGTCGCTGCGCTCAAAAGCGTCGCAAAAGCTCTCGGCTCTAAATGTTGCCACAAATTTTCATTTTCGAGCGCAATCTCAATCGTTTCTCGCAAGACTTTTCTGGTATCCTTCGTGAGAAGAGCATTCGCGAAGAGCTTCGCGCAACTCCACACGCAATTCGCGACGACTCTCGATTCGCTCCAACTCGTTTTTATCGCGTTGTCCTTTGATTCTTTCTGAAACGCCTTTTTAACAACTTTCGCGACGCGCAAAATTGTCGCGTCCAACCCATCGGATGATTTTGAAGATTTTGACCCGGACAAAATGATGCCGTCCACGTGCATCGTCGCCAACGCCCACATCGCGGATGAAACCTCTTTACTATTATTGCTTTTACTATTCGTACTACCACTCATTTCTGCTGCTACTGCTGCTGCTACTACTACTCTTTCCGCTAACTTAGCCACCACCGATTCAATCTCTTCGCTTTTCAGCGACGATTTCACGCGCAGTTTGGCAATCCCCCACAACGCGTTCGCGCCGTCTTGACTCGAAATTTTATCCTCTTCGCACGCGCGCAAACCTTTAATCGCGGCTTTGATGGATGCCGAAAAAGATTCGCTCTTTTCGCCACTCATCGTTCCGCTCGTTTGTGCTAAAAACCATAAGTTTGTCGCGCACGCTCTCGCGTCCGCTTTCTCCGCCAACTCCTTGAACCGTCTCGCTAAGTTTTCTCGCAATAGCATCGACTGCTCTCGAAAACCGTTATTATCATTAACGACGAAAACAGTTTTCCTCCTTTTTACCATGTTCGCGCACATCGTCGCCAGCGACCACTGCGCCGAACACGTTCGAAAGCTATCGAATCTATTCACGCGCAGATTCACGTCTCGAACGCACCGTTCGGCATTTTTGTTCATCATCTCGTCGTCGTCGTCGTAATCATTCGATTCATCTTTCGCCGACGTACTTAAAGCCAACCGGTGAAACGTCTGCGTCGCCTTCCCGTCGTCCACGATAAAATCTTTCTTCTTTTGCTTCTTACTCAGAGGCGTTATTCCTTCTTCCAGTCCTTCTCCTCCTCGTTTAAGACTCTTTTTCTTCTCCTTCTTCTTCTTCTTCTTCTTCGATGAACCGACGAAATCCAAATCGTTCGCGACTCGAAAACACTGCTTCACTTCCTCGGAATCTCTCGAGATTCCCAAGCGCGTTCGCAAATTGAATAACGTTTTCTCCACCACATCATCTTCGTCGTTGTTCGATGCTTCTTCTTTCTTCTTCTTCTTCTTCTCGCGCGAAGCGACGATTTGCCATCGAAGCTTTTTCAGCAGCGCTTTCTTGTACTTCGCTTTATCATCCGAATCATCTCTCAAAATGTCATTCAAGCCCCCGTGAGTAGTCGTGCGAGGAGGAGGAGTAGAAGTAGTAGCTGTATTCGAAATCATCTCGTTTTCAGATCATCTCATTTCTCGGACATCATAAAAAGACCACCACCTTTCCAAACGACGACGGACGACGAATGCTATAAAAGTTGCGCAAAGATGCGTGGCGGCTAAAAATTTTGAAGAACTCGTACGAGAGATTTTTCAACTGTCTCCTCGCTTTTGATTTTTTGATGCAAAAAGACGAACGAATTTTGACAGACAGAAGACAAGAGAAAAGAGACAAGAAACAAACAAAGGAGAGACAAAAAAAACAACAAGCGAGGACAGAATTTTTTTAACACAGACACAAGAGAAGGAGAAAAAAAAGAGACAAAAGAGAAGAGACAAAAAACACCCCACTTTGAATACTACTAACAACAACAACAACACCAATCAATGGGTGGTGGCAACAACACGAACCCGCACGCGCAAGGCATGAAGTGGCTGAAACGAAGGAAGAAAAAGATGAAACGGATAAACGAGGAGAGGATGCAATGGAAAGAAGACGAGGAAGAGGAAGAGGGAGAAGAACGGGAGAAGAAGAAGAAGAAGAAGAAGAACGGATTGGAAATCAACGAGACGGACATCTCTTCTTCTATCATCGGGAAGACAAAGAAGAAGAGAAAGAAGACAAAGACGGTGTCATGGGAAACGAATCGAACGAGGAAAAGAAGAGAGGAGGAAGCGAAAGAAACAGAGGAGGCGAAACGGGAAGGGAAACCGACGGGGACGACGACAGGTTTGAGTGGTGGTGGTGGTAATACTACTAATGTGAACAACACAAATCCTTTCGCCGTGTTGAGGCAACTGCCGAGACTCGAACGATGATTACTCTACAATTACAAACACGCAGCAGCATTCAAACGGACTGACAAATGATGCCAGAACAAATGATGATGACTTTTACGACGCGTTAAACAACTTTCGACGAAGAAGCGCATTCGGAGCGCTGACTTTCGCCGCCACCCGTGGTATTCCTTGGTGTCTTTTTTCTTCGAGCGAAGAAGTGAGCTCTTTCTTGACCCGGGCGATCGACGCTCAAGTGCGCGTGGAACTCGTTCGCGATCTCTTCAAACTGGAAGGATTGGAACCAGTTCCAGAGGATGTCGCGCTCGCGCTGGAAGACGACGACGTGGCTCGGGAGGAGATTATTAGCTTCGTCGTCGCTCGTTTTCGCATCTTCATCGGCGTCGTCGTTTACGTCGTTTACGTCGTTTACGTCGTCGTCGTCGCATTTCAATCCGCTGCTTTTCCCGTATTTACGCTCTACGAATGCCAAGGGGTTCTTTTCGAACGCTCGCCAATTGCCCGAGGACAAATGCGACGAAACCGACGACGCGTTTGGAGGATCGCATTCCAAATAGCGCATCGTCAAATTTTTGTGGACGCTCGCGTAGAACGGGTGTTCGTGACACGGGGTCCAGAAGTGCACGCCACCGTCGAACACGTCGTCTTCCACGGTTAGTTTGGATACGTATTTGTTGACGATGGTTTCCATGCCTCTTTGATGTATCAAAGAGAGATACATCGCGAGCGGAATTTGCGCGGCGAGACCGAGGCGCACGAACCACCGAGCCAGGAGAAACGTAGTATTTTTAGAGTTGTTCTTCGATGATTTCTTATCTGGCGGCTCGCTCTCCAACCACGCCCACGACTTCGCAGACGCCGCAATGGACACTGGAATCAACGGGTATAAAAAGCGGAACTCTTTGTGCTTTGGAATGGAAACGATGAAAACGGTTGCCAAAAAAGCAACTTTCGCCACCGCGGGCGTCGACAAACGTTTTCTTCTTTTCGCGTTTGTTCCATCGTTATCTTTGATGATTTTACCCCCATCAGGAAGATTAGCACTACTAGTATCTTCTAAATTACCGCGAGCATTCGAAGCGAGGAACAACTCGTAAAGACTGACTGGAAACAAAACGCCCAAAACAACCGGTAAACCTTGCGTGAAAACCCACGCGTTGGAATGCGTTCCGTATTGACTCGCGCCTTCTCTCAAGACGTTAAACTCGAAAAAGTTCCACGCCGGGAACGTCCACTTCTTGTTGTAATAATAATAGTTCACGCACGCTTCTATCGATAAAACGAGACTTCCAACCCAAAAGGCATCCGCGCTAAACCTCGCTCGTCGCTTCGCCGACAACGCCTCCCGATCGAAGAAAATCGTACGCGCTCCTACGCACGCCCAAAACGCGTACGCCGTCGGCCGCACGGTGCACGAAACGAACGCTAAAACTAAACCACGGATGCTCTTTCTTCTAAACCCGCTGCTATTACTACTCTTACCGCTATTACTACCACCTCCTCTTTTCTTCGCGTTCATATCGAAATACCCGCTCGGCCAAAACACGAGCGCCCAGACGCAAAACGCGGTTTCCGTGACGTTCGCGAACGACCGACATCCGCAATAAAAATGCCAGTGCGATGCGAGCGACAGTGCGAACGCTTTTTTCGCCACGTTCTGGTCGTTGTTGTACCATTTGCGCGCTAACCGGTACGTCCCGACGTCGATGAAAGCGCACTGCGCGGCGTTCACGACTCTCGGCATCGCTCGCACCAACACCCCCGTTATTAAACTCGCGTCTTCGTCGAGCCGTAATCCCTTCACGAGCGCGTACGGCCACGCGTACGCGAGCAAAGGATGCACGAAACTCCTCAACTTCACGTCCTCTCGCCATTCCCAGGTCTTCGCGCCGTACTTGAATATAAACTCGTGCGCGATTTCCACGCTCTGATAGTGCTCGTCCGCGCTGTGAAACGTTCGCAGGAAAAGAAACGAATTCAATAAGCGAAAGAGAAGCGCGACGAGGAACGGGGACGTGAACAGATGGTTCTTATGAGTCGTCGTCGTCATACTCGCGCGTTCGTGCGAACGGCAGACGCAAAGCTTTGATGAATAAGGGGTGTACTCTTTGAAGCATTTCCATTTTATCCATTACAGTTATAAACGTATCTCATCTCACTTCATCACGGAAAGAAACTCTCGCCTCGTCTCCGTTTCCAAACCTCCCCGGTCGGGAACACGATCTCCTCGTTCTCGTTCAGTTTTGCGATAACTTTCTCCCCGCTCCCGTCTTTCTGGTCGAAATCGATGTATATCTCGTCCTTATTATTCGCTTTTCCAACCAGTTTGGTTTGGATTTCCCAATACCGCATGGTTTTCCCCGGGTATTGGAACACATCTTCGGGCGTGACAACTTTCCTCCCTCGGCACCCTTTGCCTTTCTCGAACGGCACCGGGTCGTACCCTCTCAAGACGCCGTTTTTGGTGATTTCTCGAGGGCACCCCGGGTGGTTCGGGTCCGCGAACGATCCGGAGAACCTCTCATCGAAAGACGATGACGACGACGCGAGACTTTCCGCCGGGGAAAAGAAAAGCGAACAACAACACGAAACGACGAGAACGGCTTTCTCTGTGCTCTCCCTCAACGAGCTCGCTCTGACGACGACGCTCCGATTGAATTCTGTTCTTCTTTCTCGTCTTCTTGTTCTCGAATTCCCGAAACGACTGTTTGTCGTCAGCGCGGCGCCGGCGGACGTGAAGGAGGACGCCATTAGCATCATCCGATTGAATTGGAAAAAAGTCTGACGCGGAATAAAAAATTCATCTCATGTTGTCGCGTCGAGACATCATCTTCTTCTGCGCGAATAGGAGCAGGAGTAAAAGTAGCATAATCCTGAGGAGAAACGTGTCGAGAGCGAGCGGTGAAAGCAACGAAGACAACACGAATCACAAACGAAGAAGACAAAGAAGAAGACCAATCGTCGAAGAGATGTGTGACTACTTCACGAAACCAGTCAAGTGCAAGGAATGTTTCGGGTACAACAGACGCGTGTGTGCTCGCTGTCAAGGCAGAGGGAAGACGACGACCACTTTTACGGATGGTGATGACGATGACAATTGCTGCGGTCGATGCGTTGGCCGCGGGTACGTGCGTTGCGACGCGTGCAACGGGACCGGTTTGAAGAACGGGTGGCTGTTTACAGTGAAAGGCGGTTGGGGACCGCGAGGCGAGTAGTCGACGAATGAAGATCGTGAAGGAGCAGCAGTAGTAAAGCAGTAGTAGCAGTAGTAGTAGTAGTAATAGTAGATGTAGTATTAAAAAGGTAAAAGTACAAACGGGTGCAACAGCGCCTGCGTGGCGTCTAATCGACCTCTTCGCGTGATACCTCTGGCGGCGACGAGTCGACAGGCTAAATCGAACCCGGCGCCGCCGTTTCGATCGAGAGCGGAAAAGTCCCAGCCTAAGTTTCCGGCTAAGTCTTTGCGCACTTTGCGCAAATCGTAGTTTTCGTCCTGTAACCGTCGCTGGAACGACCCGGATGGTTCTAACACGCGTTTGCCTCTGAGTTGCGGGCATCCCAACTGGAGTAAGACGAGGCCGGCGGAATAGCTATCGAATAATTGCGGTTGGAAGACGGTCCACGGAAGGACAGAAAGCGCGCCGGCGATGGCACCCGGAGGCGCTCTCGGCGTTCGTTCAGGCATGATAAAATCCTCTGGTGGTGAGAACGAAGGGTCTAAGATGGAAACTTCCGGTTCGTAGTTCACGCCGCTTCGTAAATCCGCGGCGCCGCCGAAATCGATCAGTTTGAATCGTCCGTTTTCGTTGACTAAATTCGCCGGTTTCACGTCTCTGTGAACTATACCGATGGAGTGTAACCCTCTCAACGACCACAACAGTTGTTGCGTGATTTTCTTTGCGACGGCGTAACACCTCGCGTCGTAATCTTTATCCTCTTGAGATTTCCCAAAAAGCGCCACCTCTAACGCGCTCGGAAAATTTCTATCCAACACGTAATCTTCGAGCGTGTTTTCATCGCCGGCGAATTTCCACACCAAAACCGGTGCCGCCGCGTCTTCAATTTCCTCGTAAGATCCGACGTAAGACGCGCAACCGCCGGCGACGAAAATGTCTCGGGATATCCGTTCGTTCATGTGTCGTTCGGCGCGTTGTAACCCGCTCGCGCCGGTTGTATTTTTCGCAAACTTCAAGACCAAATTCTCCGCCTCGCTGGAATTTAATCGTCCTCGATAGACGGTCCCGAACGACCCGTCCCCGATTCTCCCGCCTAAGTTTACGTTCGAACCTCTTTTGCCAAACTTATTCCCAGCCGTGGCTGTTTGTATCGCTCTCGCGACGGTTTCATCGAACGCGTACCCCAAAATCCCCGGCTGCGCGGTTAAATAAAACACGACAAACGCGACGAAAAGAAACTCCTCAAACGGCGTCCCGTTCGTGTATAAAGTCCACCCGTTCACTTTTTCATCCAGAGCTAATTGTTCGACAAAGTCTTTGGCCACGTCCGGTAATGGTAACTGCTCGTATAAAGGCTCTAAAACGACTTCGTATACCGTTTTCCCTATTTTCAACACCGGCTCTGGAACCTCTGGAAATAAACGTTCCAGTTGCTCCAAAGGGTCGACAATTTTTGCACCCTTATACCCGTATAAAGCCTTGATTGTTCTCGTCGTCGTTCTCTTCGTCGTCGTTTTTGCAGAGAAGCGACGAATCCGTCGTCCTCCTAAAACCACGTTCTTCGCGTTCGTGGTTTGATGACGATGACTCTTAAAATTCATATCCCCGATACTGTTCGTTATCCAAAAATCAAAAGTAATCAATCCGTTTCTTTAACACTATATATATCTCTGTCTCTCCTCTCCAATAAAGCAGTCTGGCACGATGCGTACGAATTCGATGAAAGTGTTATTATGTAAACACTTTACGCCGCGTGTAGTAATACTCAGAGTCACAAACAGAGAGAGAGGAAGAGAGAAAATTTATGAAGTACAGCGAGGGGGTTGGTTTCCCTTGTAAAAAAACGAACAAGAAGGGAAAAAGAGGAGGAAGGAAAAGGTACGCGAGCGCTGAATCTTCTTTTTAAATTACAAGCTGTGTGTGTGTGCGCGCGTGTTTATGACGTGTGCAATACTCCGTCTTCGTATCGCCAACCGGGTGGGAGAGGGCAGTTGTTGTCGAGGAGGTATTGTACACACTCGGAGTGGTTTTTCTTGTTCGCAAATCGTACGGCCTTATAGTTCCACGGCGCTTTGGCGGTTTCGCGTAGGTACTTCAAACAGT
>ERZ651776.4225-NODE-4225-length-13460-cov-4.165807_pt1 | contig 13460 bp, 13 predicted proteins | sample MGYA00514761_ERZ651776 | MGnify/ENA metagenome assembly ERZ651776 | reverse complement strand
CCCCCCGCATTTTTCTGCAGTGCAAAACTAATGTGAACGCCGAAGACTATACACGAGAGGCGCAGATCTATTTGACGGCTTTCAGCAACAAGAATTGCCACAGTACCATCTCTTTCGAAAGCGTCACATCATCTTTTCGAGCACAACACCGTGCAACAATGGGATCGACCGTCGCCAAATCGCTGACAAATTTAGAAGAAGAGTTCGACGATGACGAGATAAATCGAGAAAAAATCAATCCTGCAGACGTGCAGCGGGGTGTTTCGGTTGGCAAGATGCGACGTCTGACAACGGCTGTGAGAGATAGCAACATAGACGTTGATTTGGACGTTAGCATGGACGAAAGAAGCGTTGATGTGAACAAACTCGAAGGTGAGTAGTTTTTGTATGAGCCAACCATCACAAACCGCAGCCGCAGCATACCATACTTTCTTTCCTTGCTAACTTTAATAGACCTCGCAGGTTGGCTTGAGAAAAAGTCACCATCGCACAAGCTTTGGCAAAGGAGGTGGTTCACATTTGTCGTCGGCGACGAGGGAATTGGGGGGGTTTTGGATTGGAAAAAACAGCCCACTGGATCCAGTCAGAATAGCGTGAATCTATGCGATTTTGTGCGTATGCCTGAAGTGATTCACTCTGGCCGACCTCTCGTAGTCCACAATGGAAGTGAGATCATTAAGCTTAGAAATCGTGGGGACGACGACCAAAATGTATGGGAAGATTTAATCATCAAAGGAGATGAAGCTGAAGGGGAAGACACTTTCGTTTTTGAGATCGTCGTGAGAGAAAAGAGGGGGGGGGATAGGCACATTATTCTGAGGAGTGAAAAAATTGATGAAATGCTCTTGTGGTTGAATGGGCTGCGATTACTCTGGAGGAAATTCAATTCCACATTGATGCCGAAAACGAAAGGGAAAGTGAAAAAAAAAGTCATATTTACCGTGCACGAGGAGAGTGACGACATTGACGAAAATACCTTGCCGAACAGCGGTGCAGCTGTAAACCCAATGCACAAGTCAAGAACCTTCAGCGGCGACACTGACGTTGACGAGGTGCTTGCAGAACTTGGTTTGGAGGAGAAGGCTACTACGACTCCCTCTCCTCCTCCTCCTCCTGCTCTTGTGATTGAAGCGACCACATCTCCTCACAGCGAGCCGACACTCAATGTCGTCGAAGACATGAACGACGAAGAAGATATTGATGGCTATCTGATGGCAGACGGCAAGGTAAAAGGGGGGTGTCCGTGCACTGTTATGTAAAAAAGATATTTGCGCGAAATTTTACAATTAAAGGAATTTCCTTTGCGTATAAATTTCTTCAGCAGTTTTGCACTATTGTATATTATTGTTGCAGTACGCCGGGGGGTGGGGTGTGCTCGGCTTCTCAAGTATCAAGACAAATACTCAGCCCGGTAGTCCTTCACCCATTTGTTGATATTATTCACGATTTCTCGTTTTAGACCTTCGCTATCGCTCTTGACAAAGGTGTTAAGGACACCCTTTGCGTCAGGAGGGGTCGTCTTGTCAACAATAAACTGAGTTTCAAACTCCCCATCACAGTCAGGAGCAACATCCGGAAATTGCAACGTTCCCTTGCAGGGGCCAGAGGGAAGCGTGACGGACCATTCCAGTGTAAAAGAGAACTCGTAATTGCACCTGGTCTTGCCCCTGACCTTGACCACGCTGACGCTCCCGTCAAAGTCTTTCACCTTATCTACTTTGATCACAGCGTCTGGTGCAATCTGAGGAGGTATCGTAAACGAAGATTCACGCAGCAACTTTTTCATGCCATCATTTCCCCAATTGTCCAGGTTCTTCTCCTCCCAAGTCCCAGCCGTGTTCCAGGCACTCACTCCCTTCTCCTTCTTAAGCGCAGCCGGGGTGGCAGCATCTTCTGCCTTCGCGATAGCCTTAGGGGTGATGTCACCGATGAGCTTTTTGTCCTCCTCACTCAGATCCTTGTTGAAAAAGGAAGTCTTTTTGCCGTCCTTGTTGAGCTTGTAGCCCCTAATCTTCTCTCCATCGTCATCGTCACCAGCATCGCCATCAACCACCTTCTCATCCACTGGCTTGCTAGCGCGTGCTGTCGTTCCTTTCGTCGTCGTGGAGGTAGTCTTCGTGGTTGTTTTGGATCCGGAGTACGACTTGGTGGTGGTCATCACCGGCTCAGTGATGGCGGGGGGCGCGTCATCGCTATCTGCCAGAAGGGCCTGCTGTTCGATCTTACTCTCAACTTTGGCCAGTTCCTTCTTAAGCTGCGAATTTTTCGGTTCAATCTTTTGAGCCTCCAAGAAGGCAGTCTTGGCTTCTTTGTGCCTGTTCAGGGCGACGAGGGCTTGGGCTTTGCGCCACCATCCTTTCACATAGGTCGCGTCCTCCTCTGTAGACTGCGAAGACAAAATTATATTAGCTAAACTATGCGACTTGTGGTGTCTCGCTCGTGTCTCGCTCGTGTATCTAGTATATCCTGAAAAACACCACAAAATCAGCACGACCCCGCCATTGATCACTTTCCCTCACCTGAATCCCGTCGTTGAGCGCTTCGTCTACTTTACCGAGATTAAGCCGAGCTAGTGCCCTGTTGGCGTGGAGAATGGAGAGTTCGCGTCCCTTGAGTGCATCATCATCAGATACCTCAATGCCCTTGGCATACAGCATCTCTGCCTCAGGGTAATTTCCAGACGCGAAAGCGTTGCGGCCACGTGTCTTAATCTCAGCGATCAGGGACACTTTACCGGCCAAATCGGTCGGCGTCGCTTTAAGGACCTCACTGTGGATGCCCCCGATGACACCTGGCCCACCAAACATCGACATGGGCTAAGGTGGTAGTTTTGATGGAGTGCCGTTACGTTCTTCTTCCTTGCAGGAAATTCGTCTCGGAGAGATGGCTAGAGAGAAAAATAGTTTGTTTCACTTCTAATTTGAGACAAGAGGGTCATGCAAGTGGAGTCGAGCTTAAAACGTGGGGACGCATAATCTCACTACTAAATTTAGACCATATCAGCGAAATAAGACGTCACCACACACAAGTGCATTTGACTAGTAGCGATTGGCCACTTTTAATCAACTCACTTATTTTCATAGTAATAATAATTCAAGGATGATGGCCCAAAATTGTTCCCCCTCATCCCCATCGGGGTACACACCCCACAAATACGATAAGCACGCTGGAGTACCAATGATTTCACCTCAAGTATTGTCTGCACCGGCGAATAGAAATAGACTTATTGTGGTTGTTTTGCTGTGCATGGTATTTATGTTTGGTATGGGCACGCTTGTCGGAGAGCAGACAGTTTCGACGAGTCCTGTGCAACGTGACAGCGTGGTGGCTCTGCCCGGAATAAAAAACCTCCGTCACGAAGTAGGAGACGAGACGCAGATGGAGTTGGAGAATTCGCGGCGGGAGAACGAGGTGCTGGCGGCCAAACTTCAGGAGATGGAGGCCAGAATGGATCAGAAGGAAAGCGAGGTAAGTTTTGTGTGAAAAGCGAGTATCAAAAAAAGAATTCAAACCAACCCCAAATCCTTTTTGGCTTTGCTCATAGTACGAGAACAAAATGAGGGTGAAGGAAGAGGAAACTGCTCGGGAAATTGAGGATGCTAGATTAGCGCAAGAGCTAGCCGATAGAATATCACAGCAAGCTGCTCAGCAACAACAACAGCAAGCTGCTCAGCAACAACAACAGCAAGCTGCTCAGCAACAACAACAGCAACAACAACAGCAACAACAACAGCAACAACAACAGCAACAACAACAGCAACAACAACAACTATCGCAATCAACAAAGGCTTTCAGCGGTAAAACAACTCCTCCTTCAAAATATTACCGAGGTGCCCGACCTGGTACTCCTGAGCGAATAGCTAACGATGCAAAAGCCGCTGAGCGCGCTCAAATGGTGAAAAGAAGCATGGAACACACTTGGGAGGGGTACGTATCACACGCGTGGGGTATGGACGAGGCGATGCCCACTCGGGGAAGCGGTAACAATCGTTGGGGTAGTATGGGAATGAGCATAATCGACTCGTTGGATACGCTTTTCTTGATGGGCATGAGAGACGAGTTCGACAAGGGTGTCGAGTGGGTCCGGAATAGCCTCGACTGGCACGACAGCAAGCACGGACAGATCTCCGTCTTCGAGACGACCATCCGCGCACTGGGCGGACTCCTCAGCGCTTATGATCTTTCCAAGGACGAGATTCTTTTGACCAGAGCCAGGGAACTTGGGGACGGTCTCATGCCTGTTTTTGGAACTAAGACGGGAATCGCGCAGGCGCGCACGACTCTTTACCGCGGCGGTGGGAGCGGAATGGCCACCACACTGGCAGAGGCCGGAACGCTCCAGCTTGAATTCACTTTCCTTTCCAAGCTGACCGGCGACAACAGATACCACGAGGCGGCGTACAAATTCCACCAGTTTCTCTACGAGAAGCACAAGCACGACACGGCGAACGAGAGGGGCGGTATGTTCCCCATCAGCGTGAACGTCGGTTCCGGGGGCCTGAGTGGGATCGTGAGCTGGGGCGCCAGCGGTGACAGCGCGTACGAGTATTTTTTAAAGTGCTACCTTTTTGGGAATATGAAGGACAAGTCTTTGGTGGAGATGTACAACCGGTCGATATTGGGGATGAAGGAGAGACTGGTCAAGTCGTTGGGCTCGGGGATGAAGTATTTGCCTGATAGTTCACGGGGGAATAAAATGGAGGTGAGAATATTACGCAAATCACGCAAAATTACATTAATCGCGGGGTGGAGTGCGTTGTCGTTGTTTCGTTGTTTCGTTGTTTCGTTGTTTCATGTCCTTTCACATCTTTTCATTTCATTTCATCTCATCTCGACTCGACGTCCTCTCTCTAATAATAACTCCTCCTCAAACTCCTCTCTCCTTCACATCTGCCCGCATTCTATACTAGCACCTTGCTTGCTTCGTGCCTGGTCTTCTAGCTCTTGGCGCTATCCACGACGAGAGCGGAGGCGACATACAAGGCGGACAGGAAATAGTGCAGCTCGCTGAAGATTTGGCCGACGCCTGTTGGCACATGTACGAATCCACCGCAACCGGATTGGCTCCCGAGGCGATTCTTTTCAACAACGATGGGTCGGTCAGAGGGATTGCCAACACCAAGTGGAATATCCTGCGGCCAGAGAGCGTGGAGTCGTTCTTCATCTTGTTCGAACTGACCGGGGACGAAAAGTACCGCGAAAGGGCTCACAAAGTCTGGGAGGCATTCGAGACGCACTGCAAGGCACCGCACGGGTACGGCGCGCACCCCGACGTCTTTGACGTCAACCACAAATGCTGCAACGGCAATGACGATAAACAGGAAACATTCTGGATGGCGGAGACTTTGAAGTATCTCTATCTCATTCAGCAGCCTGACAACGGCATCAACATGATGGATTATGTCTTCAACACGGAGGCTCACCCCTTTAAGATTATCAAGGATTGAGCAAAAAAGTTGCTAAACCATGTTCTAAAATTGTTGAGATATGTTTGTGTGCTAACACAACAAAAGCTTTCTCTTTTTCCTCTTTAGGGACCCTATCTTCTCTTTCAGCTTTTTTTGACTGGAAAATCTCCTGCTAAAAAAACATTGAAAACTCGTAATTTTGTTGAGTCCTAAGTCTTAAGTAAAGATCTCACCGACCCCCCCCCTCTATCCCAATCGCCGTCTGAGCCACCCCCCCCCCCAAAAAAAATCATCCTTCCAGATCACCTTTTTCAAAGCCAAATATTCTGCCGAGTCCCATGAAAGGCATCCGCCTCTTGTTCATCGCCTTTCTCTCATTCCCCTTGCAAGCGATCGCCGGCAGCGGAAAGCAAAACCTTGATGAATTCAACCCGATGGAGTTGCAGGATGTGGTAAATTCAATGCGGCCGCGTGAGATCAAGCGAATTCTCGCCGTGAAACATCAGTACTCGTCAGCCAAGCTTTTCTCCCTGATGGAAAAGGAGGAGCTGGTGGATGCGCTGGTTCAAGAAACACGCAAAGCTATGATCGACAACAAGTCGAAAAACAACGAGAGAAATGGAAGCAAGACGTTCTGGACTAAGGTGTGGAACAGCTCCGGAGCGATAGTACTTTCTTTGGTGCTCTTCTATCTCCAACGTACAAACTCTCTCGACATTCGGGAATATGTACACTACCCGTTTAGATCGTGGAAGGCTGAGAAGAAATTGCACATGGAAAATTGCTTATTAGCCGGTTGTTTTGCGGGGTACGTTGCATTGGCACTAGTCTTCTTGATTGGTGTAGTCCAATTCTTATCTGTATGGTGCCGTCTTACAGTTTTCGCCAGCTGGGTTGTTCCTTACTCGTGGGTAATTGTGCGATCATTTTTCTTCCCCTTGAACCCAAACATTCCAGTGAATGCTTCTATGCTGACAGGAAAGAATGGAAGCGGCGGCGGGGGGGGTGGGGGAATAAATGTTGGGTCGATGTTAATGATGTTTGGATTTCGAATATTAACCAGCTGGCTGGAGAAACTAGTGGTAATGTTAATCAAAGAGCCTCTGAGACAAGCAAGGAAGGAGCAGCGGCGTTCCGAGAGGCGCGAACAAAAATCTGAGATGAAGAAGCACCCAAAGCGCAGTCAGTGGGGAGCCGCCCTCAACGAGATCGATGAGCAGCGGCGTGGACCCATGTATGAAAGAAGATGAAAGAAGAGTTAAACGACGAATGTAGGGCGCGCACAGGCGTTTTTTCTGCAACTACTACTACTACCTTTCATTTTTTTAAAAGTATGCTATGCTTCACAAAACTACTAAGACCCACTGGCAAAAGCTAAAAGTTGCTAGGAGGCAGGGCATAGTTCTGCAGCTCCAATTCTGGCACCTCGTCGGCGAGATTAATTGCTTTCCACTCGTTGCGAAATAAAATCACGGGCCGCTTATATATATCCTGGACAATCTGTGTACCGAATAATTTCCCCTCTGCATCGGCGGCGTCAACAGAGTCCCATCCGCCGGTAGCCCATTTGGCAATGCTGAAAGCAAGCGGTTCGAGCGACACTCTATCGCACTTGTACTCGTCCTTCAAACGATCAACCATGACATCAAATTGAAGCTCTCCCACAGCAGCAAGTAGTGCGGGTCCACCGCCATCGTCGTTGCGCATTCGGAATAGTTGCACGACCCCTTCATCAATGAGCTCACTCAGCCCTTTTCTAAACGACTTGTAGTTTTTCGTGTCGCTGTTGGTGATATAGGCAAATTTACGCGGCGAAAACTGCGGAATTGGGGGAAATACTATAGTCTCACGCTTTCCCGCGCTAAAGAGAGTGTCGCCGATGGTAAAGGTCCCAGGATTATTGATCCCAATTACGTCCCCTGGGTAGGCATTTTCGACAGATTCGCGATTCTGACCGAAGAGTTGTTGAGCGGAAGAAAGCGTGTAGAATTTACTGCGGAGGGGAGGGGAGGGGAGGGCAGTTAGATTTACCACAAAATAGAGCACATTGACGCACATCGAGCAAATTGAGGTTTACTGAGCGAGCACATGGAGTCAAGATTCGCTCTCTTGCAAGAGAGACAAATCTCGCAATCTCGCAATCTTGCATTTCATTTCCCAATACTCACCTACTCTTACTACGCGAGTGCTTAACTTTCATCCCCTTCTCATACACCCCCGAAACTACCCGCAAATAACTGATGCGGTCCCGGTGTTTGGGATCCAGATTTGCTTGCGTCTTGAAAATCTGACCGCTGAATTGCTCCTCGCCGCTCTCGATGGTGTCTCCCTCGATTTCTCGGGGCGAAGGCTGCCTGGAGATGGACAAGAAATAATCGAGGAACTCCGAGACACCAAAGTCCGTCAGCGCCGACCCGAAGAACAGGGGCGTCTGAGTTTGCGATATAATCTTATCCACGTCAATCTCGTTCAGGAGACCGTCGAGCAGCTCGATATCCTCAAAGAGCTGGTGGAAGAGCTGGTCGTCGTTGATGCGTGACCGAAGCACATCACGCTCTGTAACAGGGTTTATTTTACTTACAACGGCCCGCTGTCCACGTTTGGCGGATTTCTCGTAGAGGTAACACATACCGTCAACTCGATTGTATATCCCACGGAAGCGATCTCCATCACCGATGGGCCAAGAAACAGGTATCGTTTCCAGGCCAAACTCCGACTCAATCTGATCGATTATCTCCATGGGCGAGAGCGCTGACTGGTCCATCTTGTTCACAAAAGTGAAGAGAGGAAGCCTGCGGAGCCTGCACACTTCAAACAAGGATCGAGTCTGGGGCTCCAGGCCCTTGCCACCGTCCAGCAGCATCAGTGCATTGTCAGCAGCGGACAAGGCTCGGAAAGTGTCCTCGGAAAAATCCGCATGACCAGGCGTATCCATCAAATTGATCCGGAACTTCTCACCCTCATACTCGTAGTCGAAATTCATGCAAGTGGCAGATATCGATATGCCTCGATCCACCTCCATCTTCATGAAATCTGACGACGTTCGCCTTTGCTCCCCCTTCTGACGGACCGCGCCGGCCTGCTGGATCGCGTTACCGTGGAGCAAAATCTTCTCGGTCATTGTTGTCTTACCGGAGTCAGGGTGGCTAATGATTGCAATGTTGCGACGCCGCATTGTCTCCTGTTGTTGTGCAGAAAGGCCGAGGGAAGCAGAAAAGGAGGTCCCTTGGGAAGGAAAGGAAAACAAAAGGATTATTGAAATGAGGGAGAGCGTCATGATGGTGTGGGAGTTGCAGTGATTTGGTGTGTGTGTGTGTGTGTGTGCGTGTGTGTGTGCGTGTGTGTGTGTGTGGCGCAGGTCAGCTGGAAAGAGATAAAACGTCGGAACTGTGTTGGTGGTGTGTGCAGGCCACAATTGTCCGCGAAATTCTGTGTTCTGATTGCCTGCCTGCCTTCCTTTTCGACGGCAAATGGCAAAGGGCAAGGAGACGGCGAAAATCGGCGAATATATAGGGTGGAGGTGTAAGCTGCCGCGATGGCGAAACCCACCTCAACTAAATATCGAATGGCGCGTTCTATACGGACTCAATGTCAATAAAACCATTTCGATGAGTAATAATACTATAACTTCGCTAATCGACGTGCAACTTGAGTCGTGCGAAAATGTTTACAGCTGTAATTCATGGCCAAGGATGAAGTGCTGTGGCAAAACACAAGGTCGCTTCTACTGCTCAGAGTGCTGCACTTTGTTCCACGCCAATTTGTGGGGCGATCGGGTCGAAAGAAAAGACATGCCGTTTGACATAGAGGTAATTCGACATGATACGAATGGTCAGGCAACGGGAGTGCAGCTGGGAGTTCTGGGAGTTGCCGATGTAATTGAGTATGCGGAGAAAGATGAGGACGAAGAGGCGGGGGCGGACGGAGAATCTGCGTACGACAGTTCGTCAACTTTCATATTATTCCCCTCATCGAATTCTGTGCCCATTACAACGGTGTCTGGATCAATTAAGAAGCTTCTTGTCTTTGACTGCAAGTGGACAAAGTCTGTTTCATTGACGAGCCCCAAGTTCAAGAATTTACGCCACGTGAAATTATCAGACCCGCCGAAGGAGAGTAAGTACTGGCGTTGGCACAATGGCGAAGACGGATTCCTTTCGACAATCGAAGCTACGGTTGTGGCACTACACGAGGTGATGCCCAGCTCAAAATGGGCTAATTTGCTCTATATTTTTGGGTTGCAACGTGCGGCCATCAAGAAGAGTTGCGACGACAATGGAAGTCCTTACCCTTGGTTATCTGACGGATATAAGCGCGAAAAACGGAAGCAGACAAAGCAAAAGGGGAGCGATAGACAGAAGCGGCAAAAGGAGCAGTCAAGGGCTTTTTCCAAGGAAGAACGGCAGAAGACTGACAAAAGATATTATAGACAGATGGAAGCGGAAGAGGGCGATACCTGAATTTAGTGAACTACTCAGCATGCCAATCTCTGGTGGCAAACTTTAATTAGTTGGCAATAGTTGCTATTTATCGCTCCACAGCCGTGGATTGTACGACTTTCGACCCTGCGGTCGAAGTCGATTGGTCACCTTGCGGCGGCGGAAGCCAGCAGGGATCTCCGCTTCAAGGTTCTCCTTGGAAAGAGAGATGCCTAGGGGACGAGGGCTGAGAGAGGAAGATAATGAGATCGCAAGTGGTCGCCAAGGGGAGGAAGCCCGGAATGAATAGCTGTGAATGAAAGCACCATCGATGTATTTTATGACCCTTTTGATTTTTTTTATTTTCGAGCTTTTCTCCCGGTTTTCTAACACTTTTTAGTAAAAAAAATATGATGTGTGGTTGGTTGTCAATCAATCAAAAGTGGTCGTTGTCAAAGCAAAAGCACAGCACATTTCACCTTTACTCCATTATCATCCCTCATTCGCATTCTGCGAGAACGCACACCGCGAAAAGACCACCACTAATGCCGCCAAAACCAAATTAGTATCTCAGCCAGTAGGACCTTCGTCGGATCCAGTTATAGTCAGGGAGCTCATAAATTGGTCCGATGGCACTCAGAGCATGGTTCTGATCGTTGATGACCTTGGCCGCAGTCGCCTTGATGGTATCAGTGTCGACGGCGTCGATCCTAGCGAAGAGCTCGGCAGGTGTCATCCGGCGCCCGTAGGTGAGCATCTGGCGGCCGATGTCCTCGGCAACGTGGGCGTGGCCGTCCAGCTGCATGAGCATGGTCGCCTTGAGCTGTGTCTGGGCGCGGGCAACCTCCTCGTCAGTTACCTTGTGCACCAGGCGGACTAAATTGCTAGTCATGTACCACATAAGATCCTCGAGCTTGTTGTCCTCGGCGATTGCGTAGATCCCGAATAGCCCAGTATCCTTGTAGCAGGTGTTGAAGGTCATAAAACTGTGGGCAAGCTCGTGCTGGGCCACCTCCTGGCCCATTTTGCTGGCCACATTGATCCCAGCTCCAGAAGTTCGGTCCCAAGACCCAAGGATGGACTGCATCACCATCAAGGGGAAAGCGTACTCGGATGTCCAGGAGGCACCCTCGAAGGCCAAGGCAACGTGGGCAAGATCGTCCTTGTCAAACCGAATCCTCTTGTCACTGCCGGTGAAGACGGCGGGCTCCATCTGAAAGTTGGGGTTGCTGCTCTGAGTGGGGACGTTTCCAAAGTGCTCAGCAGTCAGCTTGCAGAGCTCATCGTGGTCAACGGCACCGGCCGCAGCAATAACCATGCGGTCAGCGGTGTAATGGGTGCTAATGTAATCCTTGAGGTCAGCCTGAGTTAGGCTCCTGATGTTCTTCTCAGGTCCAAGAATAGTCCTTCCCAAACCAGTTCCCTGGAACGCCGTCTCGTGGAGGTGGTCCAAAACGAGCTCCTCGTTCATCTTATTAACCTCCTCCATCTCCCTGAGGATAACCTCCCGCTCGCGCTCAATGGCATCGGGAGAAAGGTTGGAGGAAAGCAAAATGTCAGACAAAATCTCCACCGCGCGACCGACATCGCGCTTGAACACCTTCGCGTAGTAAACAGTCTGCTCGCGGGAGGTGTAGGCGTTCAAGTGCCCGCCCATGTTCTCAATCTCAACCTCTAACTGAGCCTGTTTCCTCTTCGCCGTCCCCTTGAATGCCATGTGCTCCAGAAAGTGCGCACTTCCGTTATTTGCCTCGGTCTCGAACCTGCTCCCAGCGTCGATCCAGACCCCGACGGTTGCTGTCTCGGCTCCGGTGGTCGTTTCAGAAGCGACGCGGAGGCCGGAGGGCAGAGTTGATGTTTTTGTCTCGGGAGCATTCAGCACATAGGAGGGGAACTGAGGGGCAGCGGCAGCACTGCCAAAACTGCGCCGGAGGGAGGGGACGAGGGTGCGCTGTGCAGAAAAGAAAAAGACAAAGACGAGCAAGGCTAGGGTTAGAATTACAGAAAAAAAATAGAAATGTTTTTTGTTACCTGCTGCACTGCGCAACTGGCCGCTGTACTGCACAGAGTGACAAAAGTGAAGGGGGTGTCCACAACCACATCGTGATCACAAAGCCAGCAGAAACCAACGAGGAAGCTTCGAACGATCCCGACTCAACCACCCAAAGCAAGGGCGTTTGAAGGGCACACAAACTCTCCAGAGAGAGGGAGAGCCCCGCACCCATGGTCCAAGCTGAGACCGTTCGGGGGACGAGATTGACCGTGATTCTCTGAAAGGGTTCAACAAGGGTTTGGGACTTACGGACAGAGAGCGGGCTAGCATTCTTGGCCCCAGGGTAGCGAAATTAAGACTGTTTTTAATGCGAAGGGGTGCCTGTTGCAAATGGGAGATTATCCGAAGAGACGGCCTCCAACAAGGACACAAGGCAATTTGTTTCAATTATTTCCGCGCCATTTCCTTTCATCCAACGCTCACGCAAAACCCTAGATTGCGCCCCAATCGAGCCAGGAGTAATAAAAAGGCCTGAATTCTCGTATTGACCACCTCTCGACACTGGCCATCCCGTGGTTTGTCTGGCAAGCATGCTCCGAAGAGTCACCCCCCCCTTCCTCAGCACTGGCGGGCTTCAGCGCTCCTCCCTATTTTATAAGACCTGCCGCTGCGCCCACACCGTGAACGTAATCCTGAAGGAAGACCTCCCTGATGGCAAAGGATACAAGAACGACCTCCTCCCAGTCAAGCCTGGGTACATGCGAAACTATCTGTACCCCAAGGGACTGGCGGTTTACGCAACGAATGAGAACAGGCTGCAGTACGGACATCCGGAGGGGAACAGGGCGGGAGGTGTTGTCGGGCGAGGCAATACAATAGAGGAAGAGGTGAGAGGAGAGGAGTCAGTGGAGTCGCTGCTGCTGCCTGAGTTTGTTATTGCCTGAGGAGAGGATTGTTTGTGCTCCTGTAGATGGTTGTCATTTTTCTCATTCTTGTTGAGGTGATACTAACGAACGCCGAATGCAAAACCCCACCTCGTGTACATCCCACCTCGTGCACATCCCACCTCATGCACATCCCCTACTTCATGCCTCTCTTTCCCTCAGAACGACGACGCAGATGCTTCCGTCGATGGCAGTGACGTCGCCACCGAGCACCGTCGCTCGGCCGATCTGCTCTCCTCGTACATGAAGGGGAAGCAAATCACCGTGAAGCGGAACTTCAAGAACGACAAGGTGTCGCCGGGAGTTGTCAATGGCGCGGTATTAGAGGAGAAGCTGCAGGAGCAGTTCAGGGTTTTTCTCGACGGCGAGAAGGAGTGGATTGGAGTTAAGAGGGATTCAAAGAGACCAGAATACCAAGAGGGAGTGAAAAAGTCCAAATCGACCGCAGAGGGAGAGGATTTAATTTTGGCTGAGGGGGAGCACGAGGTGTTTGTAAACCTTGAGGGAGGGATGCAAGTGCCACTTTCTGTTAATGTTGTACGACGGTAGTAAAATTTAATTATTTGCAAAGGCATTTGCCCAAAAAAATATAACTACTACCATTACATTTATAACTAGGGGCATATTCGCAAGAAAAGCTACTTCGCCTCTGCCCATTCCCTCAACGCGGCATTCCCACTTAGCACCATACCCCCAC
>ERZ651776.4223-NODE-4223-length-13461-cov-3.952779_pt1 | contig 13461 bp, 9 predicted proteins | sample MGYA00514761_ERZ651776 | MGnify/ENA metagenome assembly ERZ651776 | reverse complement strand
ATGTTACTTTAGGTTTAGAAGGGAATATATCTCCAATATGGTTTCTTACCCATAAATTCTTTCCTAATCTAGATTGATCTTTAATTGAAGGAGCAGTTAATATTTCATAATCGTGTTTAGATATATATGAAACTAATTCACTTGCACCAGACATTGGTGGGATCCCTACCCAAAATTTAATTTTATTTTCTTCATCAATAAAATCCCAAAATGCTTTTCTACCATATTTGCTTTCAAATTCCCTAGGTTCTATACCTGATAGATCTTTAAATCTAGTGTTAAAATCTGCTATAACACCATCCATGTCTAAATAAATTTTATAATTACCTTCTTCTTCTCTTAAAAGGGCTAGTTCGCGTGCATAAGCATTTAAACCAAATGGGTCTTTGTTTTTTTTCTCACTTATAGGTTCATTATCATGTCCACATTTATGGCATATAAATAAATCATCTCCACCATCTACTATATTCCAACTCCAACCACAACCATCGCATTCGATTTTATCACCTACAATTGCTTCATTTAAAAATCTTTCACTTAAAGGTCCGTGTTTAACTAGTTTAGAAACAACATCTACTCCTGGTCTGCTTATAGATTTTATTGATTTCACATTTTTAGGGGAATCATCGTAGAATCTTATTTTGTTAAATCCTTGGTCTATATAATCTTCTATTACCTTTAGTTTTTCATTTGGGTCAGAACTTCCTACAGCATGTAATGTTATTTGAGGTAGATTATTTTTTTCTAGAAATGCTTCTACATCTGTTGATACTTCTGGTTGTCTTGCTGTTAGAATAATAGTTTTAGCTCCTGATAGTTTTGATGATTTGTTTAGGATTTGTGAGAATAAGTTAAAATTGTCTTTAATTACTTTTGGGTCTTTTAAATTGGCAAATTCACTAAAATCAGGATCATCTCCTGGTTGAGGTTCATAAATAGCATACTCAGCAGGTGTTAAATGTTGTGTCTCTTTATCAGGGTGATTGATTATTACTTTAGAGTTAGATGTAATTAATGTATCATCTAAGTCAAAAGCGTATAGTATTTTATCTCCCGAGGCTTCATTTATGGTTTCTGGTTGGAAAGCAGAAGGTAAAACATATTTGTTTAACTTAAGTAAATTAAATAATATTGAAAATATTGAACCACCAGGTAAAGCAAATAAGCCAAGATACCCAACTGTTTTGAACACATCTTTTAATTGATTACCTATTTCTTTTTTCTCTTCTTTAGATAATTGTTTTTCTCCCTTTACGGATTGAATTAATAATTTAAATGCTTCTTTAGTTTCTTTACCTTCTTGTTTTAAAGCTCCAATGAATTTTTTAAATCCACTTTTTGCTTTATTCAAGTGTTTTTTTAAATCAATTTCGTTTAAAAGCTCTTCATCTTCAATTGAAGGTAAACCTAATGCTCTAGTTCTTTTAGACCATAGGTTTATAATTTTTTCTTTTTCTTCAGGTGTTATTTTTTGAGCATCTAAGTATACATCTATAACATCCCTAAATGGGCGTCTTTCTTTTTTAGCTCTAAAATACATTCCTTGTAGATTAGCATCTACTTCTTTTTCTAATGTAAAATATGAAGATTTAGGTAGGAATTCCATGTCAATCATCTTCCTTATCATTTCATCATTCTCCATGTATTTACCAGATTTTGACATAAATCCTTCACCATGAGTTAAATGCTCGATTTCATGACGTATAACATCTTTTAAATTAAATGATATATCCTTTAAAGCTTGAGGTAATTCGTATGGGTTTACTTCAAAACTAACTACTATATAATCTGTTTCATCATCCGCCCCCCCATCAACATTTAAGTACTCAATTTCTGGTGTTTGTTTTAGTGTAGCTTCAACATCAATATCTTCACCTTCGTGTTGGTAAGTATTTGTAAATGTAATTGCACGATCTGTAAGATTATCTTTCCAATATGTAAAAATGTCACTGGATATTTTGTTGGAAATAGTATCGTATCTGCCTTCATTTAGGGGTTCTTTTTTATCTAAAATACTTAATACTTTTTTAAAATCATTGTCTGTTAAATTTGGAAGCATTTCTCTAAAAGCATCGGGGTGGGATTTGAATAAAGCTCTTGCTTTAGTTCCACTAATTCCTCCTGAAGATGATAGTTCTAAAGGAATAACGTTGTCACTATATTTTTTGGTAAAATTTGATCTTTGTTTTAGGTCTAATTGGTCGTCTTCACTGCCTTCTCTCGTTCCAATAAACACATATACTTTATTATCGGGGTTTTCTCTTAAATAGTTTTTATAATAATTAAATGGACTTGCTTTTATGATTTCAGTTTCAACAGGGATAAATCCTATGTCTCTGTATAATTCCCATATTCTTGCTGATTGGTCTTGGGTTATACTATCTCTAACTCCCCCACCCACTATAATTTTTAGGTTGTTTATTTCAGGGTTTTGTTTCAAACCATTTAAGACTACATCTAGATGTCCCTTTGTAGGAGGTTTAAATCCTCCCCCAAATAAAGCTGTGATTTGTTCTACAGATTCATTTAATACACTATCTACTAAAAACTTTGTTAATTCGTTCATCTTTATTTTTTAAGAAATTTTGCTAATCTCATTTGTGCTTCTTCTTTAGACATTGTATATTCAATTACATCGTACACAAATTCATCATCTAACATAGCTTGAATTTCTTCTTTGTCTTTAGCCTTTTTTTCTTTAGATTTTTGTATTTGAGCAGGGGTTTTAGGTTTAGTACCTTGAGGGGAAAATGGTTTAAGATATTTATTGATTATTTTATCTATATCTTTCATTCTATCATCTAATGTATTAGCAACTGCTACAAAATTATTTCCAAATAAGTCAGCATATTTAGGTAAGTTATCAGTTACACTTTTCCAAGTACGCATTACAATTGCAGGTGCTAAACTTCTATCTTCACCACCTGATTTTTCGTATCTATCTTGATTTTGTCTTAAAGAACGTTCCAGATCTGTATAGACATAAAGCATAAACACATCATATCCTGCTTCTTCTAATTCGTTTTTTAATTTAGAGGTTTGGTTAAATGAAGCAGCAGTTCCATCTAATATAAATGATTGTTTACCTTCAATTGTTGATTGAATTTTACCCTTAAATTCCTTATTAGCAGCAGCCATTTGTTTGGCTTGTTCGCTTCGTTCTTCAGGGGTTGCATTTTTTAAATCTAAGGTAACGTTTGCTTGTTTTAGTTTATCAATGAATATGTTGTCTATATTCATTACCTTTAAACCCCCTAAATCTAAACCCTTTAAAATATATCCCTTACCCGCTCCTGGGGCTCCTGCTAAGATTATAGCTTTGGGTTTGCCCTGGATTTCTAGTAGTAAATCTGTTAGCTTTATCATAGTTATAAATACTATGCTTTCTTCTTAACTTGCGTCCTAAATTCAGTAAATACAGGTGAATGTTTGGGGTTTTCTAAATCAAATAGTCTTTTAACTGTTTTAAATATGTCTATGTTTTCATCTTGGGTGCGCTTTGACTCGTACATTTCCCAATTTTTACCTTGAATTTTACCTTCTTTAGGACCACGTTTAGACGATTTTAACCATAAAACACCTAATCTATCTACTTTCTTCCCAAAACATTCTTCATAACATTTAGCATAAACTGCAGTTTGTAAATCATATGTAGTTTGTAAATGATTGGAGGTTTTAAAATCTATGATCCATAATTCTCCATCTATCTCACATACTAAATCGCATGTACCTGCTACTTTTAATTCATCTGAAAATAGATGGACTTCAGCTTCTAGTAATGTTGGGTTATATTCTTCCCAAAAGTCTACAAATCTCAAAAACATTTGCCATACATTTGGGTCATACATCGGTATACCATTTTCTAAGAAATTTAATTCTTTACCATTTAAATAATCTTCACACATTTCATGTACTTGTGTTCCTTCATCTGCTGCTTTTCTAACAATGTAGTCAGCCGAGTATCCTACCTTTTTAAGCCAATCTTGAAAAAATTTACCCTTCGGGTAACAACTTAAAACATAAGTTATTGATGGATAGTACTCACCATTTCTTTTATAATATCTAGAATCTGGTAAGGTTATTTGTTGTGCATCATCAGATATTTGTAATATCCTATTATACTTTTTTTTAACTTTCATATTAATGAAATTTTCTTTTCCATTAGTTGATATTCATCTAATGGAAGAGTGTTTTGAATTAGTTTAGTGAAATTTTCAAATCCCATTTCACTTGGATCTTTTCCTTCCAATTCAACAAGGTATACTTCTTTACCCTGATTAATTAAATATTCGCAATGTTTTAAAGCTTGTTTAATTGCATCTGTATCTAAAGCTATGTAAATTTTCTCAACTGAGGATTTAACTATTTTTTTAAGTAGATTGGTTTGTATATTTTTACCTAATAAAGGTATAGCGTTTCTTTTAATTGCAATAGCATCAAAAGCACCTTCACATAGGATTATAGGTAAGTCAAAGTTTATAAATAATTCAAAGGGTATTATATTCCTTGAACAATCTGGATTTCTATATTTTATAAATGAATCTTCAATAAATGAGCGTGAAATAAAGTAATTTAATTTACCATCAGCATTGTATGAAGGGATTATAACCATGTCTCTATACTTTCCATAATTACAATAGCCTATGTTGTATTTTAAAATATCGTCATTAGTTAAATTCCTTTTCTTTAAATACTTGTATGCCTTTCTAGCAGTGAGGTTTGTACTTCCTATAATACTTTTAAAATCTTTTGGTAATTCAATGTCACTTGATTCAACTACTGTTTCTACTGCGTCTTTAGTCTTAACTAATTTATATAGTTCTGTGAATTTTTCAGGGGGAGCTTTTATTTTTTTAAATAAAGTACTTATAGTTTTACCCTTAGTATTACAGACCCAACAATTCCAAGGGTTGTATCCTCCTTTGTTTTCGGTAAAATTAATTTCTAGTTTTGGTTTAGAGTGATTACAAAAGGGACAATTATAAGATTGATTACCTCTTGATGTTCTTTTACCACCTACTAAAACCGAATTAACTAAGTTAACTAACAGTTCATTTATCATGTAGGACCAATATACGAATGCTCTATCGGGGATCAAAGTCTTTTGTGAAAAACTTTCCAAGGATGTTATCGTTAAAAAACATATCGGGTTTTTCTAGCACTTGATACATGAATTGATATTGGGTTTCGTAGTATGTAAGTAATTTTTTATTTGGTGCTAATTTTATTATATAACGTTCGAAGCTTTCTATTGAATCCTTTTTAAATAATTCTAATAATACTTTGTTTGAACCATAGTAAGTTAACCAATCTGATTCTTTAACTATACGTTTGTGTGATGGTTTTCTACCTTTGACACCCTCGTACATTAGTAAATCTTTTTTAGTTACTTTAACTTTACGGTTATGATATAGGAATTTTTTACCTATGTAAGATTTACCTGATGTTTTATGTTCAATTTTATAAACAAAACCAAATGTGTTTTTAGGAAATTGGGAAACTTCGGAAATTTCTTTTCCATTGTAGTGCCATGCCATAAATGTTAAGGTGTTGGTGGGGTATCTAATACTCTATCTACAAAATCCATATTAATTGATAAAGCATTGTTTTCTGAACTTGGAGCAAAGCCTACTCTGTCCTCTATTACAGTTGTTGATGTTCCGTCGTTAGATCCAACTTGGTCTGGTACTGTAAAAGTACCATTACCTCCAACATTATAAACAAATGTAGCATCTTCTCCCATTTTCCACCAATTAACGGGTGCAGTTGATAAAGTTGTTAAATCTGGTGGAGTGCCTCCGTTGTAAATATCTGAAGGTAATACGGTGTCAACATTCCAAGTTGCAATATTGTTAATTATTCCGTTTGTTGGATTTATTCCGCCAGTATCTGCTCCTATATCTGTAAATTTTGTGTCTAATGCTCCTATTGCTCCACCGTTTGCAAAGTTAGGAGCAATCCCAGCGTCGTCACCGTTTAAATGGAGTTTTACAGTATTTCCATTTCTAACAACTACAATGTTAATCCAATCGGTAGTATTGTTAAATATAGCTTTTACGAGTGCTTGTTGCCATCCAATAACAACCGTTGGACTATACCTAACGTAGAAATCATTGGCCGTAAAAAGTAGCATGTAATAATCTGGGAAAACTAAACTTGAACCGCCAAGCAAAGTTTGTTGAGTAGATACAACATTCCTTTTTAACCATATTGAGGTTGTATTTGTAGTGCCTACATTAACTGTTCCAACAGTCATTTGTCGTGAATTGATTCCTTCAAATTGATATGAATAATTAGAAACTTTGTCTTTATTCTCATTATTAGGTATAAGCCATTGTGGAGATTTGTATGCTCCGTTGTCTCCCATTCTGTACCATGCGATTGGGTTGAGACTTGTAAGGTCAACCGTTGGTGCAGTTGATAAAGTTACTATTTCAGCAGGAGTTAAAACACTTCCAAATATTGAAACTTCGTCAACTCCTCCCTTAAATGGATAAACTCCAGATGAGGTTGCCCCTCCTATTCCTCCTAACTTTGCAGTTGAATAAGCTGAACCAAAAGTCAGAACAGTTGCACTTACTGCACCGTCCTTGTAAAATTTAACATCTCCGTTAGAGTAGTTAACAGTTTGCGCAATGTGATGCCACTTTCCATCAGCTAAACCACTTATCCCTGTATCACTAGGTGAGCCTTGAAAATAATTGAACCACCTACCGTCTGAAATCAACCTTGTGTTAAATTGACTTGAAACGCCACCAGTACCACCAGCACTACACAACCAATTTAAACCTGCACCTACACCATCATATTTAACCCAACAAGAAAAACTAATACCATTTGTTGCGTCAAAAGTAGCAACTATACTAAGGTAATCATCCACTCCATCAAATTCTAACGAATAGGTATTAGTGAAAGGGGGTAAACCCGATTGCAGTTGTGCTAAGATTCCTAAGTTTGTACCTAAAGCCATATTTTTAAGATAAGTCTCCTATTAAATCCCACTCATTAGTGTCTATCTTTTTAAGAGTAGCTGCTGAGAATTGGTTGGATAATTTTGTACTTCCATTTTTTGAATTTAAAGTAACCCCACTTCCGGTGTGAAATAGTAAATTTCCTGCTGATGATGTTTGGAAAAACTCAAATTCAGAACCTACATCACATGAAACAATTGCATTTGATTGAATTGAGCAAGTTATATTTCCACCCGTCCTGAAGTAATATCCTGAATTTAAGTTACTAGCTGTGACATTGGTCGAAACTGAGTTTGATATAGGTCTTTGTAAGTTTGTTAACTGTGAGCCATCACCTAAATATGTTCCAAAGGAAGCTGTTGATACAGCCGATGAACTTACATTACCTGAGGCTGTTACGGATGATTGTAATAGGATACTAGTACCTCTTATGCTAGTATTAACGGAAGAATTGGAGAAAATCATTGAATTACCTGAGAGGCGATAGAAAGCCGCTTCACGATTATCACAATATATGGTACCACTCGCATCCAATGATCCAGACACTTGCACTGTTTCTGTAGCATCATCGATCTTTATTTTAGTACCATTATTCGCATCTTCTACATCTCCTAAAGTTACTGTCAAATCAAGCCCAGTAGCACTACCTGCTGCAATAAGTACATCTGAGGAATTGGAATCCCTTACTGCAAACATATTAATATCTCCTCCAATTCCTTGAAAATAGTGTGAAGTATCGAGGTCAATTATGTTAGCCCCAAATTTTGATTTACCGGGTACCAATATACTTGATCCTTCTATACTCCCCGCTTTTAATGATCCAGTTACTTGTAAATCATTAGTTGTTGCATAAAAGGATCCAGTTTGGGTAAATATTCCACTACCCCCACCTGTAATTCCTGTTAATTGTGAACCATCACCTATGTATGTTCCAAAGGAAGCTGTTGAGGTTGCACTTGAGCTTACATTACCTGAGGCTGTTATATGTCCTCCAAGATTAAAAACTATTTGCTCTTGATCTGCAATTTCAGTTCCACCAAATTCTGCTATAGAACCTGAGCCTTCTTGCCTAACATTTAGAACTGAGTTAGGGATAGAGGATGATCTTACAAATAAAGCATAACCTCCAGTATTTATTAAATTTCCAGTTGAGGTTAATGAACCTGATATCGTAATATCATAAGCGTCAGTACCTGTTAAAGCATCTATTGATTGGGTTACATGCCCCGCTCTAATTGTATCATTTGTTGTTATTCCGGAATTGGATAATGTTTTTGCCATGGTAATAAATATTATAAATCTAAATTGATTAGTATTGAGGTATCAGTGGTTTTAGAACTTTGTAGAGGTTGTGCTAATTTTCCTACTGCTACTAATTGGTTAGCATTATTATATAGCCCTATAGTTGTAATGTAAGGTTCAAAATATGACCCTGTTAAGAAATCATATACAATTCCACTATTTGTACTACCTGATATTGCTGAGGGGTTTTGTGTATAGTTAAATTCGTTTTCTCTTAAAGTACATTTATATTGAGACTCATAAATTGTAGTTGTACTTTGGAATGAACAAGTTACATTACTTCCTGTTATAAGTTCATTTAAGTCAGATATATTATTTGTGCCATATATAGAAGTTCCATATATAGCCGATCCATACACACTTCCAGTAATAGAAGAGCCAAAAGCTGTTAGAATTATTATTCCATGTTGATATACAATATCTCCTACTTTAGCTGTTGCTTCCATTAAATTACCTTCACCATCGTCTATTAAAGTGTTATTTGGGGAGGTGATTGTTAATGTTCCAGGTTTAATGTTTTCACCAAATAAATTTGATGGAATTGAAATAACCCCTATACTATCATTTGAAGCAGTTGGAAATAATCTATTAGCAGCTAGAGTATCGGGTAGGTAATTATCATACATTGGCTGATAAGAACCACTTCCTCCTTGAACTGTTATAGTACCATCGTTATTAGTTTGGGCTAAATTAGCAGGTGAACCATCAGAACCTGATATAAAGTTTGAGTAGTAAAGTTGCTTTATTGAATCATAAACTAATTCTTGGTTTTGGGATGATATTTGCCCTGTTGGGTTTGAGCCAGATACAAATAATGTGGATTGTATATTCTTTCCTATAAATCTATCTATACCTACATTTGAGGCAGTAAATTCATTGGCCCCTGTAAAAGTAAATGATTTGTTTACTTTAAATGGAGTTACAACTACATCTGATGTGGTAAAGGGTTTGTAAACGCTCATTCATCTTAAAAATCTAATTTAACCCTAATTAAGCTTTCTTTTGTAAAATCCTTAAGTAGTGGTTTTGAAAGTTTTGCTACAGCAACTAATTCATTTGCATCATTATACATCCCTACTGTCGTTACATATACTTGTGGGGAGTTGATAAATTCAGTATAAATTACTTCTCCAGTTGAACCTGAAATAAATGATGGGTTTGTTGAGTAATTAAACTCAGCATTTCTTGATCTAACGAACACATAGTCTGATGTTATTGTTTCTTGGGCGTTTAATGTAAATGCAGAACCTGGATTAATAGCGTTAAATAAAATTGTTTGGTTAACATTATTATTTTGATTTGGTAATTTGTTAGAATCAACTCCTATTGATTCATTTAGGGCAGCAGGGTTTAGTAATATAGTTCCTATGTCTGGAAGGAATAAACCATATGAACCTGAATTTGCTACATATCCCGTAGTATCATAAGCTGAACCATTCGAACCTGATACTATTTGTAATACTCGGTTTGAGCCTAAAAATGTTTGGGTTAAAACGTCATTTGAGTTATCTGTTAGTTGGATTAATCCTGTTGAACTTGATAAGTTTAGGTTAAATGTTCCTGGAAAAAGTGATTCTTTATATCTTGCTCTTTCTACAGATATTACCCAAAAATCATCAGATATTAATGTATTTGTACCATCACCAAATGTAAATTGAGCGTTTTCATCTTCTAATATTAATGATCTATATTGACCATAAATAGTAGAAGAAGGAGTTAATTGTGGGATATTGGAGTTAAAGTAGGTACTCCCACTACCATTTAAATTCCCATAAGCTATATCGAATTGTACTGCAGCTGTATCGTCTGTAGAGGAAGTTTGATATACACTTAAATAATATTGTCCTGATTGACCTGTTTTTTGTATCGATGAAGTATAAAATTCAGTTAATGTAGGTGAATTGGTTGACCATGCTACAGATTGAACTGCATCTGCGCTTACTACAAAATCTTCGGCGTCTAATCTTTTAAATCCCATTTTTTATTTTTTTTATAATGCTGTTGTTTGTGTAATTGTAATTGGAATTGTTATTCTAGCTCCACTATCTAAACCTACAAATGTTACTGTAGTGTTTAATACTGTGTTAGATCCAAATAATGTATTAACAGTTGTTGCTCTTAAGTTAATTTGTGATCCTATTACTGTAGAAGAAACATTGGTTCCTAAAGTAGTAGTAGAAGTTGTGTTTTGAGCTGTTGCTGCTGTTGATTGAATTCCAACTCCATTAAATGTAGCCATTGTTCTAACATCTGCAATTGTTGCTGTGTAACCTGATGTCTCAAATGCTGTTGAATTCCCTAAGTAATTTAGGGTTTGAGGTGTAATAGCTAATGAAGCCCCTTGTTTTAAAGTTATACCTGCATATCCAATATCTAGTACAGGAAGTACTGCTGTTCCTCTTGGTAGAGTAGCTAATTTATACTTCATTGTTTGAGCTTCATCAGGAAATGCTTCTAATAGGGGCATATTATCTATTGCTTGCCCATAAAAGGCAGAACCTGAGGGGTTAGTTGGATTATAAAGTGTATAATCTATTTCATCATCTGCTAACGCAAATTGTGTTATTCTGAATGAACCATCATTCTGAGCTAGTAGTTGTCTACCCTTTTTGGTTAAGATTGCATCTACTGTTATGACTTGGTTGTTTAAATATCCCAATGTTGTAAGTTTTTGTTATTAATTATATGTTATAAATATACATACTAGTTATTTTTATGTCACGTTATTTTATTATTGCTTATTAGAGCCAAATTCTTTGGTTATTTGTTCTAAATTATTTGTTATTTCTTGAGGGGTATACCTATTTGTAAAAGCACCTGCTGATACCCCTGTTACGTTATCTTGAATAATTACAAATTGGGTCCTTTGGAGAGATTCCTCTGCTTTCCATATTAACATCCCTAAACTATTCCCTACTGTGTTACCCCCTATGTTGGTTGAGGAATAGGTTATATTTCCATTAACATCACGTTTTGGTGGTGATAAAATAATTTGTAAACCCTGGAAAATTTGCACTCCTAATATTTCATGAACCCCCTTATAGGCTAGTGGGTTTGGGTAATTACCAAATTCATCAGGGATATTATACCCTACATTATATGGGGTTAATGAGCCTGAAGATAGGAGGGGGTCTAAAGCTTGATCCCAATTTTGATTACCTGTTGGGTATTCAAAGGAATTAAATAATGTAACAAACCATCTTTCACCTGCATTTAAACTACGGTTAATGGTATCTTGGATTATGTAATAATCTACAATCCCTTCATCAGTGTAATACCCATTAGAATTTCTTGTCAATGAATTTAAGTGAAGGGATGATGTATCTTCTATAACAATATATCCAAATCCACCTCCTGAGGTACTATATTGACCGTATCTGGTGGAGCGGGATGAAGTTGCAGCATATGAGCTTATACTAGGAACCCCAAATTCTGAGGTTGCTATTTTACTAGTTTTAGGGTATATAGGGTTTGATGCAGTTAATGTTTCGTATACTGTTGGGGTTATTTCTGAATTGGTGGGGAGATTACTATTTAAAATATAATAATAATCACTTACTTCTTCAGGAGTTTCAACATATTTTTGTGATTTAAAATTAGGTACCCCATTACTTGCTGAGGGGATAAGAAGTGATCCAGTTGAAGAGTTAGGGAAAATGCCTGCTTCAATTCCTGGAGATATTGTTCTATATCCTTGTACTGTTCCTGCACTGTCTATTAACGATCCAAAATTTGTTCTAGATATAAGCCCATCACTTTGGTTAACAGTAGTAATAGAACCAGTTGACTGTACTTTGAGTATTTTACCCATTTTTAAGGCACCCCATCCTAATATTTCTGGGGTTGTTCCTCCACCCCATTCAAATTCATATATGTTGGTATCAAATGAATTTATTGAAGGAGTTTTACCGTAAGTTCCTATATTGTTTTGAGTAGTCCATCTATTTAATATTTGACTTTGGATTTTACTTCCGTTATATCTTATATTAGCAGATGATAATTGAGTATAATTAGATTCAGGTACAGTTGCTTTAGTAGCTGTGTTATTTAATATTGCTTCATAATTAACAGGTACTGTTTGTGAAGAATTATAATCTAAATCCTGTAAGAATGGATTAGGAGGATATGAATCTACATTATTCATTAAAACATCAGCTCCACTATTTGAAAATTCTTCTATACTTAAAAATGGAGAAACCAATGATGCAGATGGAGGGCCTGCAAATACTTCATCAGGGGTTTGGGTAGCATTTCTAAATGATTCGGATATTGCAGGTGGAGCATTAGTAAATCCTCCAGTGAAACCTTCTACACAAGTACTTCCTGATAGTTTACCTACTATAATACTAGTTGGGACGGTTTGTCCGTTAGTAGCATAATTACTATACCCAAATAATTTAAAGCTAAGTTCATCACCTTTAACTACATTTAATTCGTTTAAAGATGAAGAATATTGAACAATCGCTGTTTTGTCATCTGGAGCTAAGAAAACAAAACCAGATTGTGAAACTATACTACTTGTAACATAATTTTGTAGTGTTCCATTTTTATAACACCCTAAATATACCTTACCTGGGTAGTAGTTTGTGAAGATGGGACCACCCATAGTGGGTATGGATGATCCTGAAGATGGAATAATGCCATTATAAGCTTGATAAAAATTAGTTGTTGTAGTTGCTCTATCAACATTACACCAAGCTACTGTAAATGCAAAGGGGACTACAGCATTTGGTGTTCTATTTATTCTAATATTAGTACCATAGTCAACACCACTAGAAGTAATTAGTGTTAATTGTGGAGGTAATTCAATACTTTCTGAGACGTTTACAAATTTTCCTGCTGCTTCTAATCTATTAAATAAGAATGTTGAAGTTTCTAAACCTAGGGGATAATCTAATGAAACATTTATCCCAACTACATCACCCCAGTTATATGAGGGATTGGAGAATCGGTCATACCCAAAATCAACAATTGAACCTTGTCTTTGATATAATCCATATACTGTAGACCCATTAAACTCATCCTTTGCCTCAGATGGGTTGGTGCTAACAAAATCATCCCAATTGGAATACCCACCTGAAAGGGCTAAATCTGTTATTTCTAATGCTTGAGTTAAAGAACCTGATTTGACTGTAGGGAGGAAAGGGATGTTTCCATCTGGGATAGATGATGTATAATTATAAACTCT
>ERZ651776.4220-NODE-4220-length-13469-cov-85.667787_pt1 | contig 13469 bp, 16 predicted proteins | sample MGYA00514761_ERZ651776 | MGnify/ENA metagenome assembly ERZ651776 | reverse complement strand
GATGATATACCGTTTTAAACGCGTTCTACTGAGTTTTAGGGCTGGGGTATGGGATACTATTACCTCGGCCTTAAAACGCCCTAGATCGCACCAGAATGGCCCTACATTGAGTTTATAGCCAATGATTGAACGTCGAGAGACTGAGATGGATAGGCGCAAAGAAGCCAAGTTGCTGGCAGCTATGGCTCAGAATCTCGGTTGTCAATACAAGCAAAACCCAAATACCCACAAGTATAAAATTGACGGGTGGTTCTACCAGCCAGGTCAACATGATCCCGACAAAGGCAAAATCGTAGGCTGGGCTGAGTGCAAGTGGTACAACAAGAAGGCCCATTTTTACATTAACCCGCCAAAGTATGCTGAGTTGATCCAGCTTTGTCAGGTCACCAAGTTATCGGGCTACTTTATCTTTAGAGAATCGGGCCGTTGGGGATATATGATCTTGCACGACGGGATTAATCCAGTGGCAAGGTTTCAAACCGTCTTGGCAGGTGGCACACCACCAAACAGAGCGCCAAATGACGATGACATTGAACCGTTATTGAAGCTCAACGAGCAAGAAGCAATTTGGGTTTGAAGGGTGACTGCTGAGGAATTGCACCTCATTGACGGCGAGGAGAGAGGGGAAACGTCAAGGCACTAGCCGCAGTCATTTATTTCTATGCACCCCTTTGTGCTTTTCAAATGTTCTAAGCCCACCTAAACCCAGCATTCCCATGACTATAGGCATCATGGTTTCTAGAGGTATGAGCGGGATAGTTATGTCTATCTCCAAAAGCGCCATAGCAAAGTTGGTAAATGGAATTGTGATGTAGTTTCCGAACATCCCAAGTACAGCGACCCAGCCCAAAGCGGGCCTCCAACCACTTATAAACAGCGACTTGTGGGCCGCCTCAACCTGATTGATAGCCATCTGACCTTTAGCAATTTCTTGCGCGTATTTCTGCGACATCGTTGCAATTTCATGCGCCAAGGCGTTCTTCTGGTCTTTGTCCTCAATGAACTTGTCTAACAGTCCCGTCACGGGACCAATGAGTTTTTCAATCATTCTTTAGCTTTGCCGATATTCAACGCAAACATCTCCAGCACTTTATAGACTTTTGCGATAATAGCGTCATCTTTTGGAGTGGGAGTTAAGGCACAAATTGCGCTACAGAACGCCACCAGTGTTGTCGCTAGATTCAGATATTCCATCATTTTATTTTTCCTTATTTTGCAATTGCGAATACGATCGTAAAGCAAGCGTATAGCCCGACAGCAATCAATCCGCATCCAACGATAAGCCCTGCTAAGTGCATCCGCTTATTAATCTTCTGGATGTGCGCGTTCTTGGCTTCTAGTCTTGCTTTGCGAGCCTTAGCTTGGAAGATTATAAAATCGTCCCATAATCCTGCTCTGCCGTAATAAACCATGAAATCTTGTAACTCTTGCTGTGAATATCTTTTCAGCGTCATAATACCAACCCGGATCAAGAGGGATGAAAATAATAGCCATCTTATTCCCGATGATAGTTATACATTCTTGAATGTCATCAAGTTTAATATCTGAAAAGATTCCACAGCTTTCCTCTCTAAGTTCTCTCAACCCTCCAGATACAATTGTTTCATTCTTTTTTACACCTCCTCCAAAATCTGTAAGTTCATTGTACTTGGAATCTACTCCGAATAGTAGATAAATCTTTTCATCAATCACAGTATAAGGAACAACACCAGACCTACATCGGCGAATCGTATTTGCTTCAACGCAATCAGTGATCATTTGTAAATTAATATTTCAATAACGAATATTTTCAATTATTAATGAACTCCGCAATAACTTTCAGGGACAGATATTCTCGGATTGTACATGTCTAATTGAGCTGCCTTTTTGAGAATGATCTCAAAATTCTTTCGAAATTCTTTCCCATGAGTATCAACATCGTAAGTATCTGTAACAATATGGGATAATTCGTGAAGGGCAACATACATTATAGTATTTTTGTCATAAAATTGTCCTTCAGCGTTCCTTATACAAAGTGTAATTGATCTTTTATTTTCAGTAAAAGAACTCTTTCCCTCGTATAAAGGTATCATTCCAAATTTAGGATTTAATCTAATAAAATTCTCTCTTACAAACCTCAAAGGTTCTAAAGTATTACCTTGATCCTTTTTTTTATTCATTACCAAAATAGCTCCTAATAAAACCATCAAATATAGTATCTTCATCATTTCTATTTATTATTTATTTATTATTAATTAGTAAAATGAATAGACCAATTCAATTCAAAGGAAAGTTTTGTCATGAAACTTATAATATTGATAGACTTAATCTATTATCAGAAATAGAAAGAAATTGGAGAAAAGGTAGACACAGAATTAAACCAGAGGAAGGTGTAAGTATTTCTGTATTTTGGGAGCACGGTAAAATGCCAAGTAGTTATTATTCAAAATTAAGAAACGATGTTCTTTCTTATAAAAATATTACATTCGGAGATGATTTTAAACTTGTTTTAGATATTGGAAATTATTTTACAGTTATTAGTTTAGATTTTATAGGTTTTTGAACTTGTCTTTTAAAATTTGTTGTATGAATATAAGACTACATGGATAAATGTATAGCAAACACAAAGAAAAATATACGATGCAAGAATGATAGTGTTAAAGATGAAACACTATGTAAACTTCATATGATGTTATCAAAATGTACTATTTGTTTAAATAATTCTTCAAAGTTGTTTAAACTTGATTGTTCTCATTCTTTTCATTTGAATTGTTTGAAAGACCTTGTTAAATTAGAATGTCCTATGTGTAGAGCGGAAATAACAAACCTTCCAGATGATATCAAGAATAGAATAAAAGATAATATAATTAAACACAAAGAAGAAGTTGAAGAACAAGATAGACAAGAAATTATAAATTCTTTAGAAGAATTTGATAACTTGCCTATTTTAATAGAGATAGAAATGGCTAGAGATTTTCTTATAAATAGGAATAATCTTCCTTCTGAATTATTCCCAGAGATTGATATAGCTAATTCAGAAGGGATTAACAATTTACCAAGAGGTGTTGTGTTTCAAAGAATTGTTACAGAGGTTATGCACTTGATTCAATGTATGACTGAAGAAATAGATTTGGTTGAAAGAGAAGATGATGAAGATGTTTCAACATCAAGTGATTAAATAAGTTTTACTTATTTAAAATTCAAAGTGTTCCACAGATAGTGTCTTTTTCTTTGAAGCCGCAAGGTTGGAAAGAGCAGTAGGGAATACTTGCTTCCGAAGATAATTCTCAACAACACCAGCGAGATAAATATCAACATTCCTTGAAAAGCTTAGCTTTTTACCAGAACCAACTCCAAAACTTAGAGAAGTGGAATCGGGTGCAAGACCAGCCTTGAAGCACTTTGTAACTCCAGATACTCCTAGAACAAGTCCGGATGAAGTAGACTTTGATTGAGTCTTTCCTCCCTTTTCACGAGTTGAAACAAGGTCAGTATATGCTTTAACAGCAGCAGTTCCAGAAGATGCATCAAAATCACTGTCTAGTGACCTCTCTAGAACGTCAAAGTTGATTGTCTTTTTCTTCCCCAGATTCTCAACAACCTTTTCTCCGAGAGATGATAGAACCTCGGCAAGGTGCTTGTTTAGCTCAGTTACAGCAACGCTGGAAACCTTGACATCTCCTGCAATTGCTTTTACTACTTTGGTGGTTACGATCTTTTGAACGGCTGTGGTTGATGATTCAGTGTCTGACATACTATTTGAAATGATTCCTGTTTTTAAGACTGTTAAATAGTAATATTTTCAATTTATTTTGAAATAGGAAGAGCTGTTCCAATATGAATTGTTTTTATAAATTTATAATCTAATGAAATACTACCAACTATTTTCATAGTATCTCTTATATAGAATTTAAATTCATCTCCTAATTTAAACCCATTCCCAAGGTTGTTGTAATTCCTTATTGAACGGCTGTTGGATAGGTAACCACTACCGTCTTCTCCTCCGATGGTATTTATTTTTTCACCATTAAGATATACGTCAACGGGGAATATATAATGATTGTGAATCATAACTTGAGAAATAGGGACATATAACTTTCTAGTTAAATTATCACCATCTGTTCCGTAATTAACAGCTCCAACCTCAATTTCTTTCCAATCGTGTCTTAATGTAAAAGGAGTAAATATGAATTGATCTCCTTCTTTACCTCCTTTTGTGGATACAAATATCGCATCATCTTCTTTTAAAATATTTTTATCAATCACAAGTTTACTAAAAGGGGGTAAATGTCCGAGTAAATTAACAGAAGAATCTCCAGCCTTTTTATAAACTTTAAGTTTTAACGCGGTTGAATTAGAAAAACTCCAATTGATTAATCGATTTCTTTCCTTTCTTCTACGTATTCCATGATCCGAATTATCGTTTCTTAACTGAATCAATTGTCCCGACATATTATTTTACCTTATTAAAATATTAAATGAAATTCTAAAGTAGAAAATAAGAAGTTTAAATTTAATTCAAAAATGGTTGAACAGACAATTGTTATTAATGGAAAAAAGTTTACAACAACTGATAATGGAGCTAAGCTTGATCTATCGTATAACAACTTAACTTCTCTTCCAGAAGGAATCTTTGATAAACTTGTGAATTTGGTATATTTTGATCTATCGTATAACAAATTAAAATCTCTTCCAGAAGGAATCTTTGATAAACTTGTGAATTTGGTAGTTTTTGATCTATCGTATAACAAATTAAAATCTCTTCCAGAAGGAATCTTTGATAACATTGTAAATTTGGAAGGACTTTATCTTAATAATAATCACATCGGTTCTCTTCCAGAAGGAATCTTTGATAAACTTGTGAATTTGGTAGATTTTGATCTAACGTATAACAAATTAAAATCTCTTCCAGAAGGAATCTTTGATAACCTTGTAAATTTGAAAGGACTTTATCTTTCATGGAATTTCCTAGATTCTCTTCCAGAAGGAATCTTTGATAACCTTGTGAACTTGAAATATCTTAATATTTATTATAACAAATTAACTTCTCTTTCAGAAGGAATCTTTGATAACCTTGTGAATTTGGAAGAACTTAAACTTGATAATAACAACTTAATTTCTCTTCCTCTTTCACTTCGCAATTGTAGAAGACTTCATACTTTATATTATACCAATAATCCAATTGAATATATTCCTCCTCAACTTCAACGGTTCCTTGATAGAATGAGGAAAGCAATTCATTCTATTTCAAAGGATAATCAAAACGTTCACGATTCAGCTATTCAGCGTTCTCTCAACACTTCTATTTCTAATCTATTGAAAGAGAAACCGGTTCTAACCACAGAGGAAGTTGTAACTTTCATTACAAACTCTGAATTCATTACACCAGAAGCTAAATCTTATTTACTAACTTATTCAGAGGATGAAACTATTCATTCAGTTCACGATGTAACTTTCTCTGAAGTTTTGACCTCGGTTATCTCTGAAATTATTTCACTAAATAGCGAAGTTCAACCCGAAGTTCTTAAAATTCTATCCGAAGAAATTTCCGATTCTATTTGCAAGTGTTTTACAGGGAGAATTTCTAGGTTGGTAAACTCATTGAACGGTTTCTCTCCAAAGGTTAAAGTGGAAATTTCAAAGAATACTCAAATCTCAACAATCCTAGCCCAAGCTTCTGAAAGAATTAGTAAGGTAGAAACTGAAGAAGAGATTGATAAAATCAAAGAAGAAACTATTAAAAATCTTAGGGAACATGAATTCACAGAAGAAGAGATTGAAGACTGGATGAGTTATCTGTGAATTAAAATTAAATAAGTTATTAACTTATTTAATTTAAGCTGTAAAATCATAACCCGAATGTCTTCTACGTCTATGACCTCCTCTCATTCCTCTAAGACCTCTTCCGTAATACATTGAATACGGAAGAGGATAATGCCTATCATGAATTCTCTCAACCACGATAGGCTCGTCGTCATCTTCTACGACTGCAACCGGTCGTGTCATGACATATACAAGTAGTGCTAATAATCCAAACGATATAATCATCCATTGCTGTTGGGGTTGACTCATTTACTTTAAATAAATGATAAATTATTTCTTTAAATCTCTTCATAAAAATACATATCCGGGGATGTTTTTCTTGTTTTCTGCCATGCATCAATTCCTAAGTCTCTTTGTTTCACACCACTTAATCCATCGTATTTATACCAAGTCTCTCCCTTTTTGAAATAAGAATAATAATGACCTTCAACTTCATCATACGAAATAGAATTACTTCCATAAAATACAACAACACCAACGAGTCTATACCTCTTTGAACCAAACATCATCTCTTCTTTGAAACTGTTCATTTTAGTAGCCACTTGATCGTTTATCATTTCATCGTTAGTATTATCAAACTCTCTATAAGGAGGAGTACTGGTTGAATTAAATACAAGATACGGCGCATTGTTTTCTTCATGATCCCAGATTATATTCTGATCTAATATTTTCCCTGTAACTTCGTTGTAGGTTTGATATCCTTGAATAAACTCTTCAATACTTAGAGATGAATAATCAGCCCCGAATGAACCGTCTGAATGGTTCTTTATTAAATACATCTTAAGATCGTTGATAAAATCAACCAGCCTATCATAGAACTGGGAAGCAGGTTTTGTAATAGCACTTCTCTCATCGTATAGATCGTTATAACACTTCTGGAAAGCTGAGCGAATTCCATCTCTTCCATCAATATTGAAGATTCTCTTGGTATTCTTATAAGTTGATAAAATCTTTTTAATCTGTTCAGAGGTTATTCCATTGCATTCATGTTCACTATCAGTATCGTTTGCTATAACCTTGTCAAAGATATTAGTTTGTAACAGAATCATTAAAACAGAATCCATATAACAAGAATTATCAGTATTTGAAAGATAAGGTATTTCTATTTCAGGACTAAATCCTTGGTTAACATTCATTGATTCTATAGAAGTTGAAACAGAATCTTCTTCCATTGATAAATCATCGTTTATATTATCTGCTAGATCATCGCTATTAATAGAATTATTCACCAAGAAATCAGGAGGACTGTATTTAGGAGAATCGAATACTCTATCTTCTCCCTCTTTCCACGCTCCATAATCGGGGGATGGTCCTAATCCAGAGGGATTACGTTGGAATATCCTTTCTCTGTCAGCTTTCATCTCTTCGTAATCCGGTGATCTGTTATTTACATCCATTGTCTTTGGATCTTTCCACCAATTTCCATAATCAATAGATTCATCATTGTCGGAATAAAGAGGAGGATTATCCCAACCTTCATATGCTTCTTGAACCTTTGCTGTTATTTCATCTCCTCTAATGAACCTCAATAGAGATTTATCTTTGGTAATAGCATAGGCAACCATTTCTTCTGTTCTGTCTTCGTGGTCAACAAATTGGATATACGCAGGATTGGCAATTACCTTTTCCATAATTGTTTGCTGTTCAAGTTCTTCGACTGATTCAACGGTTTCATTATCAATTTCTATTAATGCCTGAATCGGAACAGTTGAAATACTTGATTTAACATAATCCTCATCAAGACTATCAATATTTGCCATAATCAATTCAGGGAATAGATGACTAATAGTAGCTTGTAAAAGGTTTTCTAATTTAAAATCTCTTGATAAAACCTTTTCCTTGAAATACTTTGCGTAATCATAGAAATAAATTCCATCAGAAGATTTCTGCAAAAATAATATAATTAACAATCCTTTATCAAGATAAGAATCAACTTTAGTTTTAAAAGAGGTATACAACTTTTCTTCAAATACATCAATATAACTCTTCCAAGTTTCTATAATTTTTATGTTATCATTTTCTGTATTTAATGAATTAATTCTTGATCTTTCTTTCAAAGCTTCATCATAATTTTGTTCATAAGTATCATATTCATCTTCAAAATCAAAGCCAGAATCTAATAATAATCCTTCTAATTCTTCTTTACATTCTTCTGATTTTAATCCTAATTGTTTTGAAATCTCTTTATCAAGTACAGATGTATCGAATTTTTGTAATTTAATTTGAGTAGTTACAACACTTAAAAACGCATCTGTAATAACTTCACTGATTCTTCTTCTTAAACTTTCTTCATCAATATAATGACTTCTATCAATGGATATTATTTTCTCCTTTATTGTTATAGAAATTAAATCATGAGTTGAAATAGATGCTAAAATATCATCAATGTGTTTCATAGCAAATACACCCGGGTTTGAGTTTTTAAACTCTTGGAATATTTTTATAAAATATTTACCTTCAGTCATTGGAGATATTTTTACTAGATTCGCTTCAGCATTATCTCTGATATCTTGTCCGTATTTTTGAAAACAATAATTATTTACTTGCTGATTGATAAATTCGTTTAATGATAATTTAGGTTTTGATAGAATAGCTTTATAATTATCTGAAAGAGTTACAATGTGTTTAGTTTTATCTTTAGAAATGGAAAGTAAATCTGAAACAACATTCCATAATTCATCTTTGAATAATTTACGAGTAAGTTCAGATACTTCTCCTTGTAAAAACTCTTCAACAGAGATTATATTTCTACGATGAAATCTTAGAGGTTGTTTTATAACTAATTCGTTTCCACGAACTAAATCTCTGCGTACAGGTGAAGCTACTCCTCCAACAAGTTGAGTCTCTTCGTTAATATCAAACCTTTTTCTAGTTTCAACATCAATCATTGGTTTAATCTGTTCCTCTGGTTTGAATTTACGAGTTAACATACCATTTTCGTATTTATAAATAAATTCACTATCACGATCCAATTTGAAAGTATTCAAGATTACAAACTGAATAAGATCATGAGGGTCGATTACTCCATAAATAAACTTGGGATTATGATTCTCCTTGAATTCTGAAAGAAGATAATTGTATTTTAGAGAAATTAACTTGTATATTCTTGCTGTTTGAACAGAATAAAATGCTCCAAATAGATCTTCATCTACGTATTGTTCAGGGTAACCCTCGAATAATTCATACCAAGATGTAATAATATCCTTTCCAAAAATATCCTTCATATCCTTTGAGATGGGAACCTTTTTCAAAACTCTTATTTTCTTTTGAGTTTTAACTTTTTCTCCATCTTTATCTAATTTATATACCTGTTTCATACCTTGACCAATAGTTAAAGTATGCTTGTATAGCAACGAGAAAGAAGATTGAGCTAAAATAAAAGCTCTAACAAACTGAACCGAATCTGTTATGTTGTAAAAATATTTTAAGTGAACGAATTAATTACTTTCGTTGATTTGATCAACTAAAGCATCCATTCCACTTGAACCCCAATCACAGTAATCATCTCTCATATAAGTGCCTTTTGCATTATATTGAGAAATATCTTCTTCTCTTATGATTTGAGCTTCATTTTCGGTATTTTTAATTTTATCGTCCATGTAAACTTTATAATTTACTAAATTTACAAATTCCAGAAAAATCGTTAAAAGCCTTGTAAAACAACATAATTTATTGTAAATTTAAATTTACAAAATTTACAAATAACTAATATGAGTCAATTAGATATTAAAATAGGTCCAAAAATAAAAGCTTTTAGAAGGCAGTTAGGACTGCAAGCTAATAAACTATCAGAGGATCTAGGAATTTCTCCAAGCTATTTGAATTTAATTGAAAGTGGAAAAAGAAAAATAGATGGAGATTTATTAATAAAGGTTTGTGATAAATTAAATATCCAACTTTCAGATTTAACTTCAAAATCAGATATTAATTTAGAAAATACAATTTCAGAAATTTTAGATGATAAATTATTTGAAGACTTAGATATTCTTGGTCCTGAAGTTAAAGACCTTGTTGGCACAAACCCAAAGATCGGTAGAGCCCTTGTTAGATTAGGAGATATTCTTAAAAAGAAAGATCACGAACTAATTGATAAAATAGAAAAAATTTCAGGTAAGATAGTGGATAATAGAAAAAACTCTTTTCCTGGCGAAGTAATATCTGATTTTCTTCAACAACATAAAAACTATTTTCCAAAATTAGAAGAATTTGCAAATAAAGTTTTTGATAAAATTCAAAAAAACAACAGAACTCGATATATTGCATTATGTGAGTATTTAAATAAAGAATATTCAATTACAGTAAAAGATATTTTACCTGAAGAAGGAAAGCCTTTTTCTAAAATCTATAATAAGAGCAAAAAAGAACTTTTGTTAAGTGATTATAGTTCTTTAGAAACAAAAAAACTTCATGCTGCTGCTCAAATTGCTCAAGAAGGTGCAATGAAAGATATTGATAATTATTTATCTAAATTTTCTTTTCCATCAGATGAGTCTAAAAAATTAACTAAGGTTGCTTTATTAAATTATTGTGGTGCTGCAATTTTAATGCCCTACAAGCCTTTTCATACTGAATGTAAAAAATTAAAATATGATTTAGAGTTATTACAAAATACATTTGCAACTTCGTTTGAGCAAGTTGCTCACCGTGTAACATGTTTACAAGATCCAAAATTACCTGGAATTCCTTTTCACATGTTAAGAGTTGACATGGCGGGAAATATTTCAAAAAGATTTTCTTTATCAGGAATTGATATACCAAGATATGGTGGAGCATGTCCTAGATGGAATGTTTATTCAGCCTTCACAAGACCTGGTGTTATTCAAGCAGCTGTTAGTAAAATGACTAATGGTGAAAAATATATTTGTATTGCAAGAACTGTGGAGAAAGGTGTCGGACGTTTTGGTCGATCGAAAAGTATATTATCAATTGGTCTTGGTTGTGACGCAAAATATGCAAAAGACTTTGTCTACACTGAAAACATTAATGTAAGTGATAAAACTACTGAAATTCCTATTGGTGTATCTTGCAGAACTTGCGATAGATTGGATTGTCCCCAAAGAGCCTTTCCACCTTTACACAAAAAATTTGATGTTGATATCAATTCTAGAGGTGTTTCAGTTTATGTTAATGACAAGTCTAGTTAATTAAGACTTCCAATCACCAATTTTACTAAACAAAAAGTTCCTAAAAGCGGTTATTCTTGCTGTGTTTTTAAGTGATTGAGGATAGACAAAGTGAGCCTCTGTTATAGGTCCTTCAGAATTAGGAAGTACTTTTATTATATTGTTTGAATTTGAAACTAAATACTCTGGAAGTGCTGCAAGACCTACGCCAGCTTCAACTGCCAAAAGTAAACCCATAACACTATTAACTTTCATTACTGGTTTTCTTTTTTTGCCATCTTTAATTCCAAGCTTTAAAGCCCAATCTGGATCATAGACGGGAGATGGAGCTCCTTTTCCAAATGAAATAAATTTATGTTTATTAAGATCTGAAATGGTTTTAGGCATCCCATGTTTTTCTAAATATTTATTAGAGCCATAAATATAATATTTTAAATCCACTAATTTTTTTTGAATATAATTAAGCTGCTTAGGTCTTCTCATAAAAATACCTATATCTGCCTGTCTCGTACTTAAGTCCAATTCCTTATCTTCAAAAATTAATTCAATTTCTATTTCAGGGTTTAAAGTCATAAATTCTTGAATACGAGGTGTTAACCAGTGGGTACCAAAACTTCTAACTGTTGTAATGGTTAATTTACCTGTTGGTTTATTTTTTTGATCTCCCAAGGTTGATTCAACCTCTTTTAATTTACTAATTACATCATGAGCTGTTTTAAATAAATATTCACCATTTTCAGTTAATGTAAGACCTCTAGCGTGCCTTTCAAAGAGTTGCACTTTAAGATCTTGTTCTAAAGATTGGATTTGTCTACTAATTGCTGATTGACTTAAGTTTAGGTTTATTGTTGCGTTAGTGAAGCTTCCCGCTTCTGCAACTGCATGAAATATTTTTAATTTATCCCAATCCATTATTTATTAAGATCAACTATATATCTTCCAGATGTTTCACCTTTTAACATTTTTGGATATATATCTATTAAATCTTCTAAGCTTACTGTCTTTATTGATTTTTCTAGTTGTTCGAAATCAATTAGACTTTTAACTTCACCCCAAACAAACTCTCTTCTTTTAATAGATGCTGTAACAGAATTAATTCCCCAAAGTTTAACCCCTCTAATAATAAAAGGCATAACTGTTGTATTTAATTTATAATCAGAAGCGTTTCCACAAGCTGCAACAATTCCATTGTCTCTAGTTTGAGCAAGTGCATTAGCAAGTATCTTTCCACCAACTGTATCAACAACACCGTCCCACAAACCTTTGTCTAATGGTCTAGCGTCTTTATCTAAATCTGCTTTATTTATTATGTTTTTAGCGCCTAATGATCTTAAGTACTCTTCATTTTTTGCTTTTCCAGTAACAGCTGTTACATCGTAACCAAATTTATTTAAAATCATCACTGCAATACTTCCAACACCGCCAGATGCACCAGTAACTAAAACATCTTTAACTTTTTCACCTAATAAAAGTTCTTCTCGTGCTTTGATTGCAAAAGAACATAATAATGCTGTTAGTCCAGCAGTCCCTAAGATCATTGCCTGTTTAGATGTAATATCTTTTGGTTTTTTAACTAAGTAATCTCCATTAACTTTTGCTAACTGAGAATACCCACCAAAGTAAATTTCGCCAACTCTCCAACCTGTAAGGATCACTTCATCCCCTTTTACAAATTTAGAATTATCACTTTCTAAAACAGTTCCTGCAAAATCAATACCTGGAATATGTGGAAATTCTTTTACTAATTTTGCACCATTGTTTAAAATAAGTGCATCTTTATAGTTTAAGTCTGAATAATCTACTTGAACAAGTACATCACCATGTTTTAAAAATGATTTATCTATTGATTTTACTTCTCGTGTAAAATTTTCACCTTCTTGATTAACAATTAGTGCTTTAAAATTATCCGACATGTTTTCTCCCCTAGGAAGGTTACTTACTAATAAATCTTAAATATCTATTCTGAATACTTAAATCTTTTTTAAATTCTCCTAAGAAATAATTTGTAACTGTTGTTGCATTTTCTTTTTTAATGCCTCTCATTGTCATACATTGGTGTGCTGCATCAATTGTAACAGCAACTCCTTTTGCATCTAATGAAGTCATTAAAGCTTGAGCAACTTGCATTGTTAATCTTTCTTGTGTCTGTAATCTTTTTGAAAAAACTTCTACTACTCTTGCAAGTTTACTTAAACCTACAACTCTTTCATTTGGAATATAGGCAACATGTGCTGTCCCAACTATTGGTGCCATGTGGTGCTCACAATGACTTGATACTGAAATATTTTTTTCAACAACCATGTCATCATAACCTTCAACATCACCAAAAGTTTTCTCTAAAATTTTATTTGCGTCCTCAGTATATCCACCAAAATATTCTTTAAATGCTTTAACAACTCTTTTTGGAGTTTCTAATAATCCTTCTCTACTAGGATCTTCACCCATCCAAGTTAAAATAGTTTTAAAGGCCTCTTCAGCTTCTTTATCAGAAACTTTTTTGGTATCTAAAATTTTGTTATCTGTGTCTTCTACTAATTTCATAAG
>ERZ651776.4211-NODE-4211-length-13484-cov-4.428806_pt1 | contig 13484 bp, 9 predicted proteins | sample MGYA00514761_ERZ651776 | MGnify/ENA metagenome assembly ERZ651776 | reverse complement strand
TTCGGGGTCCCATCCACATGAAATCAACATGGCCATTAGTTCGCCATGTCCAACCAGCACATTATCAGGAGCGAAAAGGTGGTAAAATGCCCTGGTCGTAGGGCAATACTGAATTCCTTTGAGAGATAGTTGGGTTTCAAACACGTCGTTCACGATTTCTTCCGCTCTCGCATTAATCAGTGAGTTTAAGAAGGAATTCTTGGCAAATTTGGCGGGCTCATTGGCATTGGTCCTCTTCATCTCCCCTACGCAATCGATCAACAATAACCTTCGGTGTAAGGAGGCAGGATTTGTTAGGATGCTGGAGGAAGGACAAAAACGAGCTAAAATGACCGAAAGGTGGGAATTTTTTAGAAATTAATTTTTTTCGTTCACGTCGCCGATCTCCGAAGACGATGACGATTGCGAAGACTAAAAAGAAGAACCCTAAAAATTCCACCCAAACCCTACCTCGAGAAAAATAAAGATTTCTCGCAGACAAAGCTTCTTTTTTTCATGGCAGCTATTCATTTTATTCAGTTTGACCTCGAACAACACCTCGAACAACACCTCGAACACCTCAAACACAATTTAGTTGCAGTTGCTCACACTGGGGGCGCGACGCATTGTGGGTCGTATCTTTTGTACTTCTCCCCGTTAATAAACCTCCCGAAGAACTCGTAGCTCGCCTCCGGCTTGTAAGTCGGTACCATATGACCCGCGCCTCGGATGGTCAAGAACTCGAAGTTGCCCTCGTAGGTTGTGACGTATCCTCCCATCCTCTTGCACTCGTCGAGGGTCCACGGCCTCTGTTCCTCAACCTCTTCTAACCCCATGCTCGCCGTCCAATTCTGCGCGGCGAAGCTGTTGATCCCCGGGTCGGTGTCGCCGTTATAAACCAGCACCCTGACGCCCAGATCCTTCCACTTCCCGACGGCGAGATCCCTGTAGAACGGCATCAGATTCGCCTCGGTCAAATTATAGTTGAACCCGTCCCCGTTGTCGGACATGAAGAAGACGGCATCGGGATCGAGGTGCCACGCCTCCTTCACGTCGGGGTGGTGGACGTAGAGTTCCATGGCACCAGTCCCGCCGCAGACGTAGTCGTTGAGGGCGCCCCCCGGCAGCTGCTGCTGCTGCTGCTGCCCCCCGGCGGCCCTCTCGGAATCCCGGCTGAGCCGCCAGCTGGCGTGCCCACCCTTCTCGTGGACGCCCCTCATGCGACGGCGAAGGTCGTTACTGTAAGTGCAGTCGTCGTAAAGAGCGTAGCTGTAGTACCCGCCGATGGCGTCGTAGATCCTGTCCAGCACACCGTTGCACTCGTCCGTCAACGGATTCTCCGCGGTCGGGTGCTTCAGCGCCTCCTCGGTGCAGGTGGAAATCATCTCATCGTACAGCTTGTTGGAGAACTGGTGATGGCCATACATGAACGTCATGTCCCACCAAGGTCCCTGTCCGTTATCTCCACAGATAACCTCAGTACCACTGCACGCATCCCCAACAGCAAACCCAGCCAACGGAATCGGATTACCGTCATTATCGTCATTATCGTCATTATCCTCCAAAATCGCCCTGGCAAATGTCGGAATGTAAACCCCAGCGTAGGACTCCCCCGACAAATACAGGTCCTTCCCCCCCAGCTCGGGGAACTTCTGGTAGAACGACTTGAGGGCGGCCAGGTTGTTCGCGCTCGCCCGCTCGTCGTCCCAGTCCCCACAGGCGTACCCGTCGACGGTCGGGTCCCCATTGCAGTAACTGAATCCGACTGGGGAGGGGGCATCAAAGATCAGCAGGTCGCCGAAGTTGCCCCATGATGTGGGGTTGTGGAAGAGCGTTGGGATGCCGGTCTGGAGGTACGAGTCGGTCAAGAGGGAGTTGTCGTTCACTTGTATTGGGCCTAATTCCGTGAACCATCCCATGAGAGAGGAGGCGCCGGGACCGCCATTACTCCAGAACAACAGGTTGTTCGTTTCCGGCTCGGCAGTTGTGTTCTGCTTCGCGTAGAGGTAGTGAGTGCTGATGACAGTCGATTCTCCGGGGAGAGTGTACTCGAGGAAACCTGAATACCACGGGAAGTTACCAAGATCACCGTAGCCAGGGAGGTACTGAATCTTGTCTGAAGCATCCGGGGCAGCGAGGACAGAAGCACATGCAGAGAGGAATATAGCTGTTTTCATGTTGACAGGTGGGGTTTCTGGTGAAATATTTGGTGACAGGTGGGGTTTCTGGTTAAATAATTTTTGGTTTTCACACTAATTAACACTAACGAATCAGCACTCGGGTTGTCAAGACGAGAAACTAAACTATCTGATAAGCTTCGTGCAAAAAATATCCAAAAAAATTAAATTAAATTTCAAGATAAGGGACCACTAAATATTACAACTAAACATTGAACATTGAATTGATAAAACCCCCTCAACCCCCCTTCACCTCATTTCAACTCACGCGTACTTTTTCGACGAGCAAAACCATCCTGTTACACAGACAGAACAACAGAACAAAAAATCAAAATGCTGTCCGACCACCTCTCCTCAACTCTCTCCAGAATAGTGTCCGACACGATAGAAACCCAGAAATCGACCCCAATAAGTGGTTCTGCGCTTACAGATCTTTACAGTGCCGCTGCATCCTCGTTCAACTCCCTCCTCCCCTCCCCCTCTTCTGCTCCTAACAACTCCAACACCAACTCCAACACCAACTCCAACTCCAACTCGAACTCTGTCCCTCAACTCACGGTGATGGACATCGCTATTCTCGTGAAGGCCGAGGAGTGCCGCCGAGAGCTGACCGATCCCAGCGGCGGAAATAAACCCGGGGAAGGAAAGGACAAACTTATCGTTGGAGTGGGGGGGGAGAAAGTTGTGGGGAATGCTGCTCGTGCTGAAGTTGCTGCACAGCAACATGTTTCAGATGGTGTCGTCGTTGAAGACCTTTTGAAAGAGAACACAAAGCTGATAAACAAGATTCGTACGAATTTACTTCCTCCCTCGGCGAACTTAGATAGCAACTACGAGTTAATGAAGAAGTTCCGCGAGAATATTGACCTGCTGTCAAAGTCATTGAAGGACGCTCCGGGGTTGCCTCTGATGGATATCGGGGTTGAATGGGTACTGGATAGTAATAGAGTCGGGGGGGTAATTAATATGCAAGTATAAAAACGCACCGTCCAACGAGTTGTTTGTAGGCTACTTATAATTTTTACGTTTTTTTTTGCTCAACACTTGTCATCCAACCCCACTCCACCCTTTCCGATAACATCCATCTCCCCCTTGCCCACAATCGCCGGCATTAAAGGCACAACAAGTACACACAACCCACCAACTCCGATTCCCAACCATTTAAAGTTTGACACAACACCATCCCCAATTATTGCGACCACGGGCCCCAACAAAAACCCCACGTTAACTGCAGTGTCCTGCAGAGCCATTGCCCTCGCTGTCATCCTTGTCGGAACAAGCATCGTTAACAACGGCATCGATGGAGTGTCTACCGCTGACACCCCCATCCCGGTTAATGCAAGACCAGCTAATGTAACACTCAAGCGATCAGTGAGAAACACAACGCAAGATCCAGCTGCAGTGATGAAAATCCCAAAAGTCATAAGAGGCGTTTTTCGATTTTTGTCCGCCAATATCCCAAATACCGGGGTGAAAACTGTATAAGATAATGCCTGAACCGCGAAACAAAAGCCGATCTGTCTTGAGTTGTAGTTGAACGGATCGGCCTTGAGAAATAAAGGCAGCAATGGTTCTGTCAGTGAAACACACATGTTGCAGGCGGTGACAGCAATACCAAGGACGCTTGTAGGTGGGTGGAGATATAGAGATTTGTTGTCATCGAAAGCATCAAAGGCGGAGATGTCGTTGTTGTCATTGACGCTGTATCCATCGTTGCTGCCACCGACTTCTTCATCATCTCCTAAAGGCACAAAGGAATCCGGACTGAAGCGAAGAAACAGCATGTAACTGATCAAGGTGATGCCACCTATTCCAGCGATCAAAAAAAATACACTTTCATTGCTAATGTCCTCGCTCATCAGGCCAGCTACTGGCGGTCCAAGTAAAACACCAAGGGCAATACCAACTTGAGCGGTCCCGAGCTTCTCACCATGCTTATTTGCTGGTGTCGTGAGCGTTATTGTGGCCATTCCCGAGGTAATAATACCGGCCGAAGCGAGACCTTGAACTGCCCGAGAAGACAGTAGTATCGTAAAATCCCTTTCAGTCACTCCATAGGCAAAACCTAATGTGGAAACAATCAGCACAAATAGTGAAGTTGAAAACGCTGACGTCAAGGCAATCTTCTCAGAGTCAACGAGGCGTCCGACAAGTGGGTTGGCGAACACCTGTACCAAACTCTTACTCGCGAACAGAAGAAACAGAAGTGTAGGATCTGTGTCTGTCAGTATGACAGGGAGAATCGGGATTATTGAAGTGAGAGTCATGTAGTCACAGAATAGGGCCGAGAGAGTGAAGAAAACAATAGGGGCGCGGGGAAGATCCCGAGATACTGGGGGTACGATCTCGGGTAGGATGAGGGGAACGTCGTTCGTTGAGGAACTTGGGGAAGCCAGCATGGTTCAGGTTGTGTACACTAAGGATGAACGAGTCAGGAGGAGTGGGTGAAGTGGTATGTATTACTCAGGTAGTCACCCTAGTCTCCCCCTGCGAGTATAGTCAGTTTGTTGATGCCGATGAGAGACAAGTTAAACCACATACAAAAATGGAGCCTGGCTCAAAGTTAATGCTTTTGAGTTCTTGAAAGAGGAAAAAACAACAACACAACAAATTTGTGAAATTTCTCGAGATTGGACGTAAATGAAGCTGCAATTTGTCTTCCTCGCTGTTATATCTGCAGTATCTAGCCAGGAATCCAAGCCGGGCCGGTAAGTACCCCATCCTGCCCCTTCTTTGGTAACTTCCTTTTTCCTTCTCTGTGCATCTTGTACTAACCCAATTTATCCCCCCCCCCATCTTCCCCCCCTTTCCTGTAGCTGCAAGATATTCTCTTGTTCTGGTGAATGCCTTGATGACATAATTACCCCTACCAGCACTTCGGAGGAGATCTCCTCCCTAATATCTTCACCCACCTCGCATGATTTCTCCTGCACTCTCTTTCAAAACCCTACCAACCAGAATTATGCTTCTCTCCGCCGCTTTTCCAAGTTACACTATGCGAGCAGAGTCCTTCCCGCCCAGGCTGTGGGAAACTCTGGGAAATCTAGGTCGAAACGTGACTTGAAGAATGTTGACAAGCACCCTGGAAAAGCAAGACAGTTCAAGGGCAGCAAGAGGGATAGGGAAAATGAGGAGATTACGAAGAAGTGGGCGACAGAGGGACAAGAGACGGAAAGGAAAGAGATGGGAGAGCGGAAGAAGCTCGCAATGGGTCTCCGGAATGAGCTGAAGGAGGCCCAGAGTGACGAAGAAAGGAAGGAAATTCTTGTTAAGTTGAAGGCGCTCGGTGAATGAATGAGCAAAGTAATGTCGCTCGTCTTTTGAACAGAAATGACACTTTTCCTTAAGCGCTTATCAATCTGACCACCTCACTTATTCGCCTCAAATACCCCCCCTACCGAGGGCTGCCAAAGAAAGCAACTCTCGAAGGAATGGGCGATGAACGTTCACACTACCGTCGACTTCAATCCAGCCAAGCCACAAAAAGAAAGCAGCAAAAATCAGCACGATGAGCCCGCCAATTGCGACTTTCGTAATCACCCCCCTCTTTCTTCCCCTCCCCCTTCTACTCCTCCCCCTCCCCGCAAGACAGTCATCCAGAGTCGTCGTAATCGCTTTCACGGCCTCTGCTGTTCCCTTTGCGACACCTCGTTGAATACTACCTGCCAACATTCCCGGGCGTTTGCCTTCGAAGAACGATACGGCGCTTGTCACTGTGATGCTACTGCATTTTTGGCTACCTTTGCTACCACCATCGCCTGGGGGACTGGTGGTGGCTGAAATACGATAATTCAAAAGTGTCTCGAATGTATCACCGAAGGGAACCGAAAACGCGTGAGATTTTACCTTGATGTTGAAGGAGTTTCTACCCAGCTCGATCGTGTGATATTCGACCACCTTGTTGGCCGCTACGATAGATGATTTGGGGTATATGTAAGATGATTCGCGAGTAGCGACGATCACACCTGTCTGCGGAACTCCCATGTCTCCGGTGAGCAAGAGCTGCTCAATGTGGGCATCGTCGACCACTTGTCTCTCGCTCGCAGCGAATCTGACTGAAGACGAAGAGTCACTCTGCTCTTCGAGCTCATTCTCGCCCCGAGCAAGCACGTTGACTCCATCAACCTTGTCGCAAGTCCAACCGCCGATCTCAATCTCAGTCAACCTGCGTTCATCAAAGACTCGCTCCATAAATGGGCTATCACGGGTTAATAAGGCTCGTCGGAGCTTCCTGAACTCGACGGGATACTGCTTGTCCATCACTAGACTATTCTCAAGCGTTGGGAGGGGCGGCAAACTGACATCAGCAGCAGCAGCTTCCCACCCCCCATCATCGATTACATCGGGGCCCAACAAATCCTCCACACCAAGCTCGAGCCATATTTTAAGTGTGACTGTGCCCTTGTTGTGAGCGACCGTGAAATTGCTCCCAATGGCCGTCGACACACTCGCCTTCAAGTCAATTACCTGGGTCGTTGCATCTTCTTCAGACAGGGCGATCTCTCCAATGGGTATTTCAGCTGCGCCCATCAGTTTCTCTTTTCCTTTTTTCATCTTTTGGTAGACAGCAACCCGCGCGGCATCATTAATCTTGCTAATTTCCCTGACTTTCCCATTGACAATGAGCTCGTTGAAGATAGTTGAACCAGAACCCCCGCCTTGTTTTTTCCTGAGATCAGTTCGGGCGGTTCCACCACCAACGCACGAAACCGAAACGCGAGTAAAGTAATTTAAGTTGAAGCTGTCTTCCATTCCATCAGTCCGATGGATAAAAGTCTTGAGCTGCACATTATTTAGTGCCGCAAATGCATCGGTGTGAACATCAATTCTATCATCGCTCAGGTGCTGCTTCATGAGATAGATCTTTGCCTTCACAAAACCTCTCGTGTTCAGCTTGATTTTTGTTGGGGCTAATTGCTTCACTTGATCTTGACTCGTTAGGAGTGGGAATTGACAGATTGGGACGTTTTGCTCCCCGAGCCGCGTTGTTCGGAAGGGATGCAGCGAGCTCACCGCAACCTGAAGTTGCTCAGCATTCGGCTCATGGACACCAAAAACTGCCATTTCTCCGTTGAAACTTGCCCCGAACTTGCGTTTCAAGACGACGGAGGAATTGTAAGACTCACATCCTATCCCCAGTGTTACAAACGGGTTGATCCACCACTGCGAGTCTGGGCGCTGGGTGCTACTGGCCACACCGCGGTCGTACTTCCACAACGACACTATCAACTGATAGGGAAAAATGAGCTGTTTGTTCACTGTGTAGAACTTCCTGTGGTCAAATGTCTTCCGCTTCTTCGCACGAACATCCGACTCAATCGCCGCGAGATAGCTCCGGGCAGCGTTTTTATACACTCGTTTCAACAGTCCGTAATCCATTTGAGCTTGAATCAATTGAACGGCCTCATCCCAAGAGATCTTCTCATGAGCCATTGTCCATTTCACAATCTCGTTACCTTCATAAGAATCAGACCTTCCCTGTTGCAGCGTCCCCACACTCATCTTGTAGGTATGCTGTTTAAGAAGGAGATACCGTTCCTTCTTAGCCTTGTCATCGTCATCGTCGTCATCGCTGACCGGAAGGATGTGGGAGAATTTCTTTTTCGCTCTCGTTCGAAATATATTTAAGGACCCTACATCCGAAAGCACGTGGCTCGACGACTCACTGCTCATCTCAAATGAGCTGTGGCGCCGGTGATGGACGTTAAGGGCTGCCTTCATAATTAGATTGGGGCACGCCACGCTACCCTATACTTCTGATTACAAGACGCGATAGAAAAGGGTAAACTCACGGGAGGTGAACGATAATCAAATACCAAAGTATTTTGTGTGCCGGAGGCGGATAATCTGTTTGATCACAGCGGCGAACGATTTATGACTATTAATTATCGCTTTGGAGGCTGTTTCAGACCTTCGGATCACATCGTTGCTCTTTAGATATATAACGGAAAGTCTGGATTTACACCAGGGTTATTCGAACGAAATTTGTTCCACACTGCTACAGACTCATTATCTTCGGTGTCCCATACAAAAAAATTACTCAGAAACACAAAAATGATGAAGAACCGCGGGGCCCTCTTCACTGTCGTCATGATCACCTTTGCAGTGATGGATGCTTTTCTCCCACCCCTTACACTCCAATCTCCTCCCTCAGGGGTGACGGGTGCTTTTCTCTCCCCCTTGAAGTTGCGCCCTCCTCCCTCACTTCAACCATACCACTCCACAACCTCACTTGCAGCCCGCCTCTCAATCAATGCTCCATTGGATTCCTACAAGGCCTTATATGACATGATCCTTGTTGAGCGTTTGGAAGACGGGAAGCCAATTCTCAATATCGGAGCTGACGCCGGCGGGGCAGACGGGGACCAGAAACGCCTGGAAAGTGGTTTATTCATTACGAAGGAAAAGGACGGTGGGGAGAAACCCCCTTTTTATCTGTGCAAAGTTTTGAGTGTGGGGGAGGGGAGAGAAAGGGAAGATGGCACTATTGAAGGTATTTCAGACGTGGGGGGCGTATATGAGTTTGAAGTTGGCGACGAAGTGGTACTTAAAAACCCCTGGGGTATTGGCCCCAAGGACGAGGAGGATGATAGCGGGAGGAGGTTTTCTTATGCAAGGGTCACTGATGTCGCGGCAATCGTTAGGAGAGTAAGTTAGGAGAGTAAAGTGAGGCGAATAATAGTAGTACGCAATAGTTAACAGGATTACGACGGGCCTGTCCGTACTGTTTCCTTCTTTTCTTCTTTCTTCTATTCTTCTATTCGCCGTCTTTCTTCCTGGCTTGCTCGCACTTTTTTAGATGGTTTTCGAGCCGCAGTCGACATTAATTCGCGGAAGCTCCGACATTGCGACCTCTGTTTAGTTATTTCCAAGTTTTTTCTCTTCTCCGGGTGTAGCGCAAGTCAGTACACACATTTTTGGGTCCCCTGATTTTCACAATATTTGTGATCCTATCTCAGCTAAAATCTATTTGCTTGCTGCGGCACACATTTACCTCACCACCACAATCTATGCTCCGCTTCAACAGTATGTTTAAGCCAGTGAACCAGAAATAAGCGCACGCGACCGGTCTCTTGGTCACAAAAACCTAGCGTTATCGGCCATGCATCCCTCCAATGATGGGCATTTTAGCAATTTTCGCGGCAGCAACAAGACGAACAGAAGTAACGGTGGCAGCGATGGCAATCTCGGTGGACGCACAAGCAGCTACAACAATAAGAAACCTTACTCTCACAAGTCTGTGAATCACATACTGAGTTCATGCAAGGGTATGAAAGAAATTGAAGCCGTCACACTGCTCAAGAAGCACGGCAACAATGTCGGAAAATGTGTGACCGAGTTTAAGAACTCGGGAGCGGGGGGGACTGTTGCTGCAGCGAGCTTAGAATTTATAGAAATAGGCGGCTCGTTTGTCGACAAGAAGAACAACAACAAAAAGGTTGACAAAAAGCATGAACTGAACCAACAAAAGAAGACAAAGCAGCAACTACACCATCCGCAACAGGACAAAGCATCGCTGGCGAAAGCACCAAAATTTCAGCCTCAAGTAAACAAAAAAACTGAAAAGAAGGGGAAACCCTTGCTTTTGGATGGTGAAATCCCTCACAACGTTTTCCCCGATGCGTACACACAAAAACTCACTGAATTTGAAATTACGTGCCTGCGCTCCCGATTCTTTCAGCAATCTCTCGAACCTAAGCCAAAAAATGTGATTCCAATGGCGCAGATACCTCAAATATTCAACGACGTTGTAGGTTTTGAGCTGCAGCGGGGTAAGAAGAAGAACGACAGGGGCGAGGGTTACCTTGTTAAAGAAATGCTTTGGAAAATTGGTCTTTGTAACAGGGACGGTTGGACTATCAAGGGACCGACCTTGGAGCGGAAGGAGGTACCGAAGTCAAAAAGTGGAAGCGGCAGCATTGAGGAGAAGAAAGAAGTTGGGTCCTCTCAAGCTGTAAGGAACGTTGCAACAGACATCAATGAAACCGAAACCGAACCTAAAAGCAGCGAGTACACTCAGCAATTGACTCCTTCCGAAAAGCGCGCCCTACTCAAAAAGTTCCAGACGATTCACGACCGAGGTGAACCCATACACCTGCCGAACATGCCAAATCTTTTCGAGGAGGTCGTCGGGTTCCCTCTCGAGAAGGGGAATAAGTTTGTGAAGAACCCCTCTCATTCTATTAACCCCGAGGGAAAGAAAAAGTGGGGATACAAAAAGGGCTTTCTTGTGAAGGAGATGCTGGTGTCGATTGGAGTTGTAGAAAAAGGATGGAAAATTGGCCAGTGTAAGTTAGAGTATGTTGGTGTTGGCGATGGCGATGGTGATGGTGTTGGCGGCGGAAATATAGACGAAGATGAAGATGAAGATGAAGATGAAGAGACCAGAAAGGCTATTGAGGAGGTTGAAGCGTTCAAGCGAGAGGAGGAACGCCGCGGGAGTCAAAATAGCTTTAACAGTCACAATAGCCATAATCACAGCAGTAGCTACGCCAGTACAGGGTTTTTGGACGGTGATGGCTTTGTGCAGGTCGATTTCCGCGGAGGGAAATCATTGCCGCACCCACCACCGAACCGATTTCCTCAGGCATCCTCTTTGACCTCAAACGAATTGGGACAATTTTCTGTCGAAAGCGCTTTCCAAGGAGTCGTTAATCCAGTGGCGCCAAAGGTGCCAGCAAATTTCGAGAATGTGTTCACGAAAGGCAGCAGCAACATGGCAAGTGGGGGAAATGACTTTCTGTCTTCAGACCCTCCGATAACCATCAATACTGGCAACTTCAGTGACGCCTTCTCGAACTTTAGCTCGAAAGGGCCGAATGTTAGCGGCCTAGGCAATGCCGGTTTTGTATCCATGAGCCTTGGTCTCGGATCATCCAACGGGGTGGAAGTCGACCCCGTCGACGGCGGTGTAAACAGTTTGATCGATTCTCTTTCTTTGCCAGTACCTCCAGCAGCACCGGTGCAGCCAGATATAGTGCCGCGTGAAGCCGTGCCCTCAGCACTGGGGGGGGCTCCCCCTTCCCCCCCCCACGAGAAGAAGAAACGCATCAGAGTGAAGAAGAATCGGTCTGCGTCTTATGATGCCAAGAATATCGACCACTTCACTCCCAAATTTGACGATCGAGGAAAACCATCCGTTCAATTTACCGTCGTGAACGTGAAGGTATTCCCACGCGATCTTGGATTTTGCAGTTTGCCTGCTGATGGTGGCTGGCCGCTCGGCATGACAAATGAAGGAAACGACGAGCTTATCGGGAATCTAGAAGCTTTCGAAGATAGGAGAGGTGAGCTTAGGAGGAGTGCCTGCTCGAGGAAAGATACCACTTAAAAGTGGTAATTACCCCATTTTTCGGTCAATAAAATAAACGCGGTCCTAACACGTCCTAACACGCTCATTCCTCCCGACCTTGTCGGTCGGCTATAGAAAGCGAGCTCCGCATGAGGACCAACGACCTCAACCTGAGCGACGAGGAGAAGCTCAATGCAAGGGGAGAGACGCGACAATACGATCACAGACCCAGAGAGCGGAAGAACCCTCTCTTTGGCCGGATAAAAGAAGCCGCGCGCAAAAAGTTGATATTAGCAAGCGTTGACGAAGACTTTGAGCAGCACGAGCAGCATCGAAAACGTGGATTAAGTGATGCCGATCTCGAGGACACAGAGCACATGATGAAGGCGTTCGAAATCAACGATAACAACAGGGATATTAAAAATGAGCTCGATAAAATCCGAATTGAGCGCAGTGAAAATGGCTGTGGATGTCATCGGCTGAAAAATTTCAGCAAGATGAGTGAACACCGGATCAAGGATGAATTGAGAAAACGTCATTTGAGCGATTCCGAGATGACGAACATGTCGAAATCGGAGCTGCAGGCGATGCTGAAAGAATTTACCAGTAAGGAAAAATGCTGCGGCGTTGATTGCGAGTGCGAAGCCGCCGGAATTAAGTGTCACTGGGAAGTTTGCGGCTGCTTTTCTAAAGAGAACGAGGAGGGTCTAGGGAGTGACCAAGAAAAATGTGGCAAGTGAGTAGAGCGCGAGCTGTAACCATGAATGCATGCAGTTTCACCAACCTTCTTTCTGACCCGACTGTTTACCCAATCCAACACAAATCGCTTTGTTCATCATCATCAGCTCGGTTGGGTTTTACAGCTTCTCAAACACTGTCATCTCTGCGTACAGAAAACGTGCGATTTTGAACTGGGAAAGTGGGATTTGTTCTGAAACCACTGAGTAGCAATGAGTGCGGCACGTAACGGACATTAGAGAATTGAATTGGGAACAAGTTCTGCCCAAAATATTCCGTTTCATCACTTATTTTTTCATCTATGTGTCTTCCTGTATTTTTTAATCACGCAGATTTCGTTTTTAGGTCCAGAGCTCAGTAGACAATGAAGGGTTGACAATGGTGCCAGCTCTATCGATGATGCTAAAAAAGTTATCCTCATCACCTTCCCTCTCGCAGATCTTTTTCTGAACTTTTAATTGAGCGTTCGACAAAAACCCTAGGAATTTGCGCTCTTTCAGAGTGAGATCGGGATGCCAAATGTCAAAAATGAGCACAATTCTGCTCGTATCATCGTCGTTCCAAGCTTCGTGGTTATACGAATCATCAAAAACGATGCATTTCCCCTCCTCTAGGCGAACCTCCTGATCGCCCACTCGCATCCGGGCTCCATTGCCTTTGACGACGAGCGGCAGATGAATACGCAGCTTTTTATTTGTTGGGCCACAATGGGCAGTAATGTGAGACTGGGGACTGAGGGCAGAGAAGAATGTATGGTTGTATTGATTTTTCAAGGACGATATTATAGAAGCCGTTTTTGGGGCACGCTCAATGTTCGAGCTAAAATCCATGTTGTGCAAACTCAAGTAGAAGACGTTCCAGTTACCCGCAGACGTCGATTTGCTGCCGACACCATCTTCAGCGAGATTTTGCTTCTCAGCCCAGCTCGGAGCACGGTACGGTTGAAAACCTTCACCATTTCTTGCACGGATCTCCATCAGCTCTGATTTGATCGTTTCGAAATGTGCTTCCACGATTCGCACGGCTTCGATGGTCTGCGGGTCCCAAAAAGGACGACTCGTAAGCCCCGGGACAAGTTCCGGGCATTTTCTCTGAAAATCACTCATTCCCTCCGGTCTCCTGTTGTCTTTGTTGACCTTCTTCATCACCCATGCATGCACCCTCTCCAGCTCCTTCTTTTCAGCCGGATCACCAAATCGAGTCATCCACTGAGAAACATTAATGGTTGGTTGGTTGGTTGGTTGGTTGGTTGGTTGGTTGGTTGGTTGGTTGGTTGGTTGGTTGGTTGGTTGGTTGGT
>ERZ651776.4208-NODE-4208-length-13498-cov-4.972878_pt1 | contig 13498 bp, 10 predicted proteins | sample MGYA00514761_ERZ651776 | MGnify/ENA metagenome assembly ERZ651776 | reverse complement strand
AAATGAAATTGTATTACAAAAGTGTCTTTAAGTTAACGAAATATCAATTTTTCATTTTGACTCCGAAGGTTGAAGTGTCAGGCAAGGAGGGGGAAATTCCCCTTTCCTGCTCTGAGCTGTTTTTGACAACAAAAATCAGGGGCCAAAAATTCTCTCACTACTACCCTAAATATTTAAGCCGAGCAGTGCGAAGACCTTCTTCTGCGCGTCACTAGTACCACCACCCCCGCTACTTTCGCCACCATGAAACTCTCTAAATTTCCCTTGATGTACCTTCTGCTGTTTAAAATCCACTCCAATAGCTTCTTCGAACTGTTGAATAGTACGGTCCTTCCCCAATCTTTGTGTGATATCTTCCCCCTCCAGCATCCTTTTGATGACATCGACATTTTGAATTTCGGTGCGCTTCTTGTATCCGCCTTCGTCCGCCCCCCTCCAGTCGCCGTCGTTGTCTCTTTGGCCACTCTGTGTTCTCTCCCAGAGGTGAAAAACGTACATTTCTGCTGGCGCGAAGAAGTCATATCCTGACGTAAAGAGTCTTGCAGCCATGTCCATTTCCTCCCCAAAGAATACAAAGTGGTTGGGGAGGTAAGGGACATCTCGGATGACTTGACCGCGGGAAAAATTGAATCCGGCTGCCCAGAGGGGTGAATTCACTGCACCACCAGTTGTTACTGGTGAGTTTGTGAGAGTCTTCCCTGATTGGCGAAGAATGCCATTGGTATCGAATTTTGTTGGGACAAGAATCGTACCCTTACTCCTTGAGTCGATTATATCCTCCAGAGTGGATGGGTCAATTTTGTAGCCGGCAGGATATGCCGTTAAAATAGCTTTCTCTCCGCTTTGGGCGCTGCACTCTCCCGACAATAATGCTACCAAATATTCGTCCCAACCCTTCCGAAACCTCGTGTGGCAGTCAATTGAGAGCTGGTACGTTTCTCCTCTGTATAAGCCTGAAATGACCGACCTGGCAAAACATGGCCCGGTCGCACACTTCCAATCCATCCTGACCATCCTGACATTCGTTTTCAGCCACTTTGAGTATGGCAATAGCTCCAGGTCATTGAGATACTCTTTTGAATCTTTGTCCTCCCCAATTTGCAGACAAATACCGACGAATATTTTCATCTCTTGGAAGAAAGTCAAATTAGAGAGAAGGGAGCGAATTGTCGGGGTGAGCTCTCTGTCTGCGAAACAGGGAATGGAGACAAAGAGTGATGGGCGGGAAGGCAAAGGTCCTGGAGGCGGTAGAGACGGTTTATTTCGAGATTGTGGTTCCCTACGATTCTCTCGATTCTCTCGACCCTTTCCATCTTCCTGATCCTCCCGATCCTCATAATACCACCAAACGGTCACAGCCCCCCTCCAACACTTCACCGGACGAACCCCGTGCTCGAGAACGTCAGACCTGAAGACAACACACCGACCCACTTTCGGCTGGACATCGTAGTAAAGCTCCCCGCATCTTTCATTATCGTTTTCGTTTGCGCTCTTTTCAGCACTTATATTCTCTTCAGCGGGATAATAAACCCTCAATGCACCTCCATCATCATCGCAAACATCGTTTAGATAAACTATGCTAGTGTAGACGCGTTTGTTCTTCTTCCCTTTTTCTTCAGCTGACATTATCGGTGCAGAAGCACAGCCATTATGACCGCCGTCACAGTGGCGGGCGTAGCCCATATTCAACGAACCTTCGGTGTTATCAGAAGGTTTATACACAGCCACCTGTACCGAGGGTATCAGATGCCCCCCTTTACCCCCACCAAGGCCACCAATCAGTGAGGGACCAACTCTCTCCACATGCCTTCTGAGAATCGACACAGTTTCAGACAGAGCCGGCAAACGAGCGAGCCTATTCTCGGGGACGAAAGCAGCACAATCACCGCGACTTGCTGGCGAGCGATTACCTACCGTGGTGCCGGGGGAGGTGAGCGAGGGGAAGACATGAGACTGTAGTTCATCTAGGAGGGATGGAGGAAGTTGGAGCATGGAAATCGATAGTAGAGAGGATGAGGGCGGAGCGAACGATTGTCGAGGCTGCTGCTGCAGTAGTGCGGAACCAGCAATATCCTCGCCGGGTAAAAGAAATGATGCGATCAGAGCCCTCGGGTCTGACATACTATTTCTCCCAATGACGTTTTTATCAGTGGTTTGAGTTTAATTCGCGAAATTTTTTTGACCCCAAACCACGTACAATTGTAGACTCAACAACAGCAGAACAAATAATTTCGTGCGTAAATGTAATTGTGTACAAAAGGGGGACGGAAAAAAACAAAAATACGTCAATTTTAACTCTATTTCCAAATTCAAAGTGTCGGAGTATCTCGTGAAGTTTGTCAACCCTCCCCCCTCCACCCAATATATTCCTGTCATCATGTGGAAACCGGGGGAGTCTCTTCGATCCTCTCTCTCCTCCCCCGCATCGGAAACGGCCCCAGCGATCAACCTGCGATCCCATCTCCCCCTTCCCAAGCAGGTATCCTCGCTGCCAATCACACCGCACCGATTGCAACTGCTTTCTGCGTTGGAAACTTACCGCGTGATAATCCTCGTGGGTGAGACTGGATCCGGGAAATCGACTCAAATTCCCCAGATGATGTATAGGGGGGGTTGGACCAACGAAGAGAACTGCATAATCTGCACGCAGCCCCGTCGCGTGGCCGCGATTCAGCTGGCTCGTCGCGTGGGGGAAGAGATGGGTTTCAACCCGAACAGCCTTGGGGACTCTCCCGTGGGCTACGCTGTAAGATTTGAAACTTCTCATCCCATGTATTCCACAAACCCTCCCAGAATCCGCTTTGTCACTGACGGCCTATTAATCCGCGAGACACTGCACGATCCGCTCCTTTCCTCTGCGTCCTCGATAATCATAGATGAGGCACACGAGCGAAATCTCGACTCAGACATTCTCATGGGACTTGTGAAGAAAATAATGCGCGTGAGACCTGAATTCCGTGTGGTGATTTGCAGTGCAACTATTGAGGCGGAGAAGATGCTCAATTTTTTCGAGAAAAATATGGAGGGCGAAGACAAAGTTGGGACAATAATTAGTGTCGAGGGAAGGCAATTTCCCTGTGAAATTATCTACCGGAAGGAGCCTTGCAGCGATTTTGTTGTTGAGAGCGTGCATGTTGCTCTCTCCATAGACTCTTCAGAGCCTCCCGGTGATATATTAGTCTTTTTGCCCACTGCAAAGGACATAGAGGATGCGATTGAAATGGCCGGCCAGAAGCTGGGAGAGAAGATGAGCAAAGGGGGTAAATCTTTGCCGTATTTAGTCCCACTGTATGCAGCCCTGCCCTTGCATCAACAGACCCTCGCATTGAAGCCATCCAACAGTAGGAAAATCATATTCGCGACCACAATTGCGGAGACATCGGTCACTATTCCAGGTGTCAAATTTGTCGTCGATGCAGGGTTCGTCAAACTTCCATATTACGATCCTGTCACTTCGTTTGAACGGTTGATTGTTACTCAAACATCTAAGGCCAATGCCAAGCAGAGGGCTGGGAGGGCAGGAAGGACTAGTCCTGGAAAGTGCTACCGTCTCTACACAGAAGATTCTTTTAAGAGAATGGAAGCGAATCAAGCCCCGGACATACATCGGATGCCATTGACGCAGTTCGTGCTCACACTTAAGGCACTCGGGATTGACAATGTCATGACTTTTGATTTAATCGATCCTCCCAGCGTTGCTGCGATGGCTTCTTCGCTCGAGGAGTTGTATGCGATCGACTGCATCGACGACAATTGTAATCTGACTACAGGCCGTGGGGACATAATGGCGGAGTTCCCTGTTGAGCCAAAAGTCGCCGCAATGCTCATATCATCTCTCGATCACGGGTGCTCAGAGGAAATCTTGAGCATCGCGGCAATACTTCAGGTTCATGACATTTTCTTTCGTCCCAAGACGGTCCAGCAGAGGCAAACACGAGACTTAATAATGCGAAGTTTGGTAGATCCCAGTGGTGACCACGTTACTATGGCAAAAATTTACGAGCAGGGTGAATGGAGGAGGGAGTCAACTGCAAGAGACATGTTCTTGAACTTCAAGGCATTGTCAAGAGCCGACGAGATTAGGAAGCAGGTGAGCCGAGCAGTAAATCATAGATTCTTCTGCTTTTCGACTCCATTCGTCTTCTTTGCCTACTCCATATCTAACCTTTCACCTTCTCCTTTTTCTCAGTTAAAAAATTACATGAAAATGTTCTGTACACGTGTTGGAAAGGAGCTACTTAGCTGCGGAACTGATTCAAAAGAGGGCGTCGATAAAATCTGCCGGTCTGTTTGCGATGGTCTCATCGTCAATGTCGTAAAACTTGCGTCGGATGGCAAGTATCGTACAGTCAAGGGCAACGTAATGGTCGAGCTTGACAGGGAGAGTGTTATTTACAACTACGGCAAATGCCCCGAATATCTATGCTACTCGCACACGGAAGACGATGCGAATGATAGGAACGATATAGTAAAAATTGTCACTTGCACAGCAGTACAAGGAATGTGGTTGAGGTGTTCAAAGCTCTACAAATAGATAATTGTGATTGTACTTGGTGATACCGTAGTTAGTTCCATATAGGCAAAAATATTGATGGTTTAGAGCATTACAAAGTATTAATTGGGATTATCTCATCGAATTCTTCTTCTCCGAGACACACAGACTCTACATATCCGAAAAAAACCCCAACAATCGGAATTAACTCTTGAATCATATATAAAAATCGTGATTCAATTTCTTCCCCTTCAAACTGAACTTTTAACTTCAAACAAAACTCGAACATTCATCATTTCCCTCCAGAAGGGATATTGTAATATTATCATGGCAGACGACGATCTTTTCTCAAATTTACTGAATCTGAGCTGTACAGGGGGCCTTGTACAGGAGAAGAGTTGGGGTGAGTTCCATGACTTCTGTCTTGGGTTGGAAGAAGGTGGAGGGCTGGAAGGGTTGCGGACCGTCATGTACGAAGACGCAATCGACGAAAATAATAAAAGTGCTGTCGTCGATGGCGATGATAAAAATGATGATGACACTGGCGAAGCAGTTGGCGACACTAGCTTTGGCAAATTCCAACGATCCCTTAAAGAGTGTAAGAGTAACCGGTACAACTGGGAGAGCATTGACTTTTCAGACTATGGTACTCAGAAATCTGCGCGCACACTATACTTAGCTGTTATGGTGGGGAAATTAGATGCCGCTGAGCTGTTACTAAAACATGACACTGAAAAGGAATCCCATAGATCTGCAGTTACTGCCTGCTGTATTTACAACCGCCCGCAGATCATGGAGATGATGATTTCGAGTAGACATCTGATGGTCACAGAAGATGAGTATACCGATATCTTCTTGGAAGGCTGCGACAGGCTTAACTCTCCAGGTTATCTCAAAGCGCTAATCAACAACCCCAGTGTAAAACAAAAGCTTCGGGACCTTTGTTTTAACAACCCGAAGATAGACCAGATCTACCGCCACAGGACGGAACTTGAGCACTGTGCGATAACATCAATAATACGATGCAGCTATATCGACGAGGAGGGGCGGAAGAAGCTTCATGATGTTAGGCAGAAATTCAAGAAGCTCATTGAGAGTGCAGGGCCAATCGAGATGGAGCTGCTAGAGAGGGAGTTCGACGTTGTTCTTAAGGATTGCCACGACTCAAATGACGAGATCAAAAGAATAGCGCTGGAATCTGTAGATGTCCTTCTGTTTTGTGGGGTGGAATTTCACGCCATGGAAATTCGAAGGATTTTCGATGAGGCACTGAAGAGAGGTCAGGACGAAATATGCAAGAGGCTTATCGACAAGAACGAAAATTTGCTAAAAATTCTTCAAAAAGGGGGACACACTAGAACTCTATACACGTATTTGTATAGCGATCACTGAAAAGGAACTAAAGTAGTTTGTTGTAAATTGGCAGTAGGTTTTCCTTTGCACTTCCCGTAGAAATCAATCGCAATTCCTTTCGCATTAATCAATATCATGCGCGATCAAATCATCTACATCATCCTCCACATCTACGTCAATTCCTCCACTTTCATCATCAGTATCGTAATTATAAGCAGCTTCGGCTTCATCATCGTCATCATCATCATCATCATCGTCATCGTCACCATCACCATCATCGTTCATAACATCCATCTCAAGAACACCACTCGCTGATATTCCGTAAAATTCTTTCACCCCATCATCACCGGCTACATTGGTAAAAAGCCACCCCAAATGTCCGTAGCACCGAGAGCAGTAGGCTATCGTCCAAGCGTAGCGAGGAAACCAGCTATCAGTCGTCGTTGGGAGGGCATGCTCGAGAATGATTGAATCAGGCGAAACTGAGCGGAAAGTCAGCGTTGTGTGCACCGCACCATGAGGATTGACATACTGACCAGAGGTACCATTTGCCCCCGGGACGGCAAAGATCTCCCCCTTCTTGCTGAAAGGATTATGGCATCGAGAGCAGCAGAACCACCTCTCACTCTTCCCTCCTTTTTCTATTTCACCCCTCAGGTTTTCCACAATAGTCTTCACGATTCCAAGAATTGAGGGAGAAGAAAGCAAATTAAATCGTTCGCGCGTCGAAGACGGGATATTGGAAGCAAGCCAAAAGATGAAAAACTCTACGTTGTCTCTTCTCAACTTTGGGAGGTTCGCAACTATCCCCTCGTAAAGGTTGGCGTTGTCTCTTAAAATGTCGTGCGCAGTCACGGCAAGGTGGTAGGGCGAGTGAAACTCAACGACTGAAAGCGGAATCGCAGCACTTTTTGATAACTTTAATGGATCGACGATTGGTAGATGGCTGTCGTTTAATAAATGCACCTGGCAAAAATACACCCCACTGACCATGTGAGGAAGTGAAATAATTTTGAAGCGTCTGGACCCGCGAGCAGTCACAATAAGCTCATCGGTGTTTGAATCTTCCACGATGGAATCAAAATTTGCAAGTGTGCCGCAACATCTGTCCAGAGATTTCCAATCACCAAATAGCGACGGCTTCAAAGGAAAAACACCAATTTGTGTTGCGTTCATGTCCCCCGTCTCCGCCTTCTCGATAGCTGACTTGGTGTGTCGTATCATTGCATTTTGGTGAAGTCGCAGGGGCAAAGTTTCGTGGGGAAAAAGTATGACGTTTATGGGCAGGATAGGAATCATTTGAATGTCGTCATTGTCGTCATTGTCGTCATCACTGCCACTGGTATAATCATCCTTCTTTTCTGTCTTTTCTTCACTAGGTGACAAGATACCGGAATTACTGCGAATGCTCATTACATTGCCAAGATAATTGTGGTCCCGTGCACTGCCAGAGAGGTTGTAGTTGGCGTCACCTGAATGGCGACGAAAGTTGGTGTTCTGGAAAGGGGAGGAGAGATTTGACCGAGCTCGTCGGAGAGACTCAACCGCAGTTCGAAATATCAAAGACGCTCGGCGATAGTATTCGCTGTCATCGGCGTTATCGTTGTTGCTGTTGTCGCTATTGTCGTCATTGTCGTTGTTGTTGCCTAAATCATTATTGTCGTCATCGATTTCTTCGATAATCACATCGTCTTCCACAACGGGCTGGTGCGTTGTATTCAACTCTTCCGTATCACTGCGATCGGTATCCATAAAACCTTTAGGTCCAGGATTGTTGGCAGCCCCAAGGATGTGGAACGACAGAACAACTTCTGCTTTCCTGTTGGCCCCAAAGAATCTCTCGCCAAAAATTCAAGTAAGGAAAAAAAAACAATTTCTCCCCCTCAAGATCAATTTTTTACATCAAAACTCTTCGTGTTTGACTTATACGTTGTATTAAGGGCCCTTTGACGCCCAATTAACTCTCAATTCACGCGAGCCCGTCTATAACTCCTCCTCCAATTTTTACACCCTCGCAAAATTTGGGACATTGAAGAATCAATAAGAATCAATAAGACCCAAGACTTCGTCATCAGGCTTACTCTCCTGGCACCAGTTTTCCTAAATTACAGTAATGCAATAGACGAAAGTAATGCAACAGACTTGGTCTTCTATTCGTCTTTCCCCTCCACTAAGTTCTTGCTGGACCACAATTGTAACGACGGAATCATATGTAATCGGAGCGATTGTCCTTGCCAAATCCCTTCAAATCCAAGCCTCGGAATACGCGCTCCGAATTTTCGTGACGAATGATTCCTTGGAAGCATCAATTAAGGATGCTGCCACTGCCCATGGCCTTGACCTTTCAAAGATTTTGACAACCCAACTCCCCACAGATAATTTTTTCAATGGCGATACTAGCGAAAAAACTAAGAATGGGAAATTCATCGACTGCCCTCGCCGGGAGCTCTATAAATTTCGTTCCGGCTTTGTTTACCTAGATTGCGATATGATTATCGTCCGTCCGATAGACAATTTGATGTCCCTCCTTCGCGAAAAACCGGCTAGCGCTAGCGCACCTCTGCACTGTCATGCCGTCCCCAACTATAGGAATAAGAAGAAGAGCTTCACAGGAAATGACGGCAACTTCAACGCTGGTGTCATGGTCTGTCCTCCTCCACCATCTGGAGAGGATATTTACGCATTAGCATGTGAAATTCTGAGCGACAAGAATTTCGATGACACGGAAGAGAAATTGCTGAACATGATTTACAAGAATCGGTGGTTAGCGCTGGATATTGGTTGGAACCTGCAGAAACGTTGCTACCACCTTTCCCCATCAGTCTGGGATACCTACCTTCCCACCACGAAGATAATCCACTTTGTTGGTGGAAAACCGTGGCAGACAGCCGCTCACATAAGAGAGATTGACTGGGAAAGTGACGTGGAAGAGAAATACGGGAAAATATTCGATTTCTGGCGATGGCTGAAAAGTGTGGATGTTAAAAATGTCAATAGTGAACTCGTTCAGGCGAAGGCAATGGAAGACTGTCAAACTTCGTCCAACAGGTCCTCTACTACACCCTACGAAACTGCACTGAAAATCGCCCACAAGAGAATCTGGTCTGCGGCCTTCCCAACTTTATCACTCACTTCTTCGTTTAAAACTACGGTAGAAATAGACGACGCCACAGAGGAAATCAACGCACGCTTCGAGAGCATTTTCGGTCCTGGGTGTCGTGACGTAGACCCAAAACGCAGTGTCGAGATCAGCAATGACAGTCGCGATGCAAACGGGCTCAGCGAAGACATTTACGGATACGGTGAGATACTCCCGAAGACTGTAATCCACTGCGTTCTGAAGATAATTCATGCCGACTGCAATGACGATATCTTACACGTAATTGATATTGGGAGCGGGAGCGGGCGAGTCCTCCTCGCTGCCTCTATGGCGCATGAGTTTGTGAGTGCCACAGGTATCGAGATCGTTAAGGGTTTGGTAGACGAGGCGGAGGGTGTAAAGCGCGTTTTCGAGGATGCCAAGATTGGGGATGAGATGAAAACGAGGATCACCTTTTTACACGGAGATTTCACTGAAATGAATTTGAACATACCGCCCAAATCTCTCGTAATCTGCCACTCAACATTGTTTGACGAGAGACTCATGGACTCGCTCCAAGGTCTGGCGGAATCTAACCGGTGTCCTGTTGGCACTCTGTTTTTGTTCGTCAGTAATAGACTAAAGGTGGAAGGAGAAGTCATTGTAGACGTTGATAAAGAAGAAAACGAATGTAGCTGGGGTTTCGGCACGTTTTGGACGCAGCGAAAAAATGCCAGTAGAGAAAAAATGACCCATAACATCGAGAAGCAAGCATGATTGGGGGGCAAAATAATACGTCATTCATTTTTTTCCCTATTTAATCGCCAAGCTTCTTCTTCTTTGACTTCTTCTTCTTTCTTTTCACTTTCAAGACGACCGCCTCATCGTCGCTACCAGTTAAATCGATGGTTGCGATAGTATTTGTCTTTGTCTTTGTCTTTGTCTTCTCTGCAGTCACCATGTTTTCATCACTCTCCATCGTCGCATCCGTCCTCTCCACATTATTCGCCTGCTTCGAGATGAAAATATCCCTTATATTGCGACTACCAATTTCTTGTCGTTTGCTGCCAGTGCCGACTATTAGCTCCCGAGCTAGGTTCTGCGTGTCCTTCTTATGGCACGGTGTACAAAGTGTCTGAAAATTTTCCATGCCGCAAAGACCGCCCCCCATAGCGACGGCTATTCTATGGTCTGCTTGCCAAAAATCATTCTCCTTCGGATTATTTAGGAGTTTTTGGAGGGCAACGGAGGACTTTGGAAGCACAAATCCTTTGTTCAAAAGGGCATTTAGCCTCTCGCACGGCTGCAGCGCAGATATGCGCTTGAAGAGTACATGCGCATCAAGGCCGCACATCTGACAAACGCCACGTTCTAGGGCGAAAAGCTGTGAACGGATGGCAGTACTGCTGCATCGCAAACGTTGTTTTTCTGCACAATCGAACGAACAGTATACGTGGTTGTATTTGCCCTTGTCACTGGCGGAATTTTTCTCCAGTTCATCGCCGCACCAGGCGCACTGCGACGCATCGGCTCCCGCACCCTTTACTGATCTATCGTAAACGCCACCTACGAGAGGAGCGCTGAGCGCATTGGCCACTTGGATGACATTATCACAGGTAGTTATCGACTCGTCGTTCTCCTTCAGCAATTTTAAATTCAATGGGGTCAGCAGTTGGAAATTCCGGCCTAAGCAAGTGAGCTCCGAAATGATCCGCTCTTCGTAATCGAATGGTGAGTCGATCTTCAGGTCGATATCCCGCGCAATAGAAGTAACAGAAGTTATGAGATCGCTTCCTAGGAAATTAATTCCTAGCAAGAGATCCTTGAAGTGAACGCTGATGCGATCAGTGTAGCGAGAAAAGCTGAACTTCAGGAGACGTTTATCAGTCGGCTGGCGAACAGTTGGGGGAGTAGGAAACGGCGGCGATGAACGAGGAGGAGGTTTCACTTGCTCTTGTACCGATGGCGTCGTTGGCGTTATTGTCGGAGTCGTCAACTTTGTCTCGGGTGTTAAAGGTGTCATGTCAGGTGTGGCCTCGTTAATGGCTCCACACATTTCGCATTTGAAAGTCGACGCTCGAACATTAGTATTCGTAACGACATTATCGTAGGTACAGATCGGGCAGGATAGCAGTAAGGTATCCTTCTCAGCCGCGTCAAATTTACTTTTTTTTGTCGGAGGCTTAGTATTTTCCTTCACTTCAATTTTTTTGGCACCATTGGCACCGAAGAAAGACTCAATTGATCCAACACCAAATGGTCGCTTCTTCGTCGCCGTATTGCCGTCGCCATTGCCGTCGCCATTGCCGTCGCCATTGCCGTCGCCATTGCTGGAACCTATTTTGCTGTTACCTGCCGAACTACTACTCGCAAACTCAGAAAGAGTATTCGCATCGAATCGTTCTGCATTGGAGCCATCCACTACCATTCCCACATTTTTCACCTTTTTGGCTATCATTCCCCACAGTTGATTATCGATTGAAGTTTCATCATCATCGCACAGCAAATAATTGATATTTACTGCATTCTTCTGCCCTATGCGATGAACTCTATCCTCGGCTTGGGCGAGAACCCCCGGAGTCCAATGCAGTTCCGCAAAAAAGACAGTGCTCGCCGCTGTCAAAGTAAGCCCAACACCTGCTGCAGTCACCGACAAGACAGCAACACGAATTTTCGGGTCGTTCTGGAAGAGCTGAACACGAGCATTTCGCTCCATGGGCGAAACTTTGCCATCGATACGAATGCTGCCACCCCCTTTTAGCTGCTTGTTGCACGCAACCTCGAGCTTGTCAAGCACCTCAGCATGATGCCCGAAAATCAAACACTTTTGCTCGTCAGTGCCTTCCAACCAGTCTACCAAAACACTCGCGCAAGAATCAGCTTTCGCCGTTCCCGTGTTTTTGTAGGCCGCCATCAGCAGTTTTCTGGCTTCGAAGTTTGCATTACTTGCTTCTTCGCCCACCAGATGGTCGATGCTTACCCTCGCCTTCTTCATGTCTTCAATTATTCTCTTGTTGTCATTTTTCTTCATGACATTTTTATCCATCGTTACGTTGATCACGCTGCGCTGTTTATCCGGCAGGTCATTCAAAACGTCTTTCTTTAAACGACGGATCATGACCTTACTTAGCTTTGCGTTGAGCTCAGCAGCATTGCTAATCCCAGACACGTCCCAAGCGAATCGGCCACGGCGAGCGTTGCAATAGTTCTTCGTAAATGGAGTGTACTTTCCAAAAAGCTTCGCATCGACGGAATAAAGCTGCACCCAGAGCTCCACGGGCTTGGCAAGAGCGGGCGTGCCGCTCAACATCAGTAAACGCTTCGCCTTCTCCAAAAGCGGCATCGCGTGCTTAACACGTTGGGTCGATTTCTCCTTCAAATTATGACTCTCGTCGCAGATTATGCACTGAGGGTCGAGATTCAAAACCTCGGTACCCACGACGCTGTCATTACGGAGGAGAGAATAGGTAAGGATAACCACCTTCAGATTTGACTTTTTAACAAAGGCCGCATCGGTGAGACCTTGCACGCAGTATATTGAGTCCGGATTGAGAAGAGGGAAAAACTTTTCAATTTCAGAAGCCCAAGTGAAACGGAGGGAGGCTGGGCAAAGGATCAGGAGCGGCCACTCGTTAAAATAATAGGACATTATCGCAAGTGACGTAACTGTCTTCCCCAAACCCATCTCGTCGGCAAGTAGGAGCCGCCCATTGTTTCTCGTTACCGCGACATCATAAGCATCTTTCTGGAATGGCCGCAGCTGCGGAAGGACGCCAGCATTATGCTTGTTCGTGGGGGGCGGAACAGGACCTGGAATCTTTCCAAAAGTTGACGATGCTGACGAGGACGAGAGCGAAAGGTTGGAGGTCGAAGCGGGTGTTGTGAGCGGTTTTTTAGATGTGGAGGAAGGAGATATTGAAGTGGAATTAGAATTTAAATTTGAAGCAGAAGAGGATGGAGACGACCCAGAAGTGTTTGCAGCCGAGGAAGGGGAGGAAGACAGCCGCGGTAATGACTTTCGTAAGTAAGGATTGATAGGGGTTGTCGAGTTATCGACTTTCCTTTTTAGCACAGCCAAGTAAGGGTTCTGCATCAGCCGCCAAAAAGATCCTACTCGATGGTGCGGAGGTTCTATGAAAATCTTGAAGGAAAAATGTAAAGTTGCTGCGATGAAAATGGGGGAGAAAGTGGGAAGTGTAGGTGTTTTTCTAAATCGTGCTTTTCATTGGTGTATTCCAATAAAATTTGGATTTTTTGGGAGGGAGAGAAAGAGGGTGAATGGCCCGTTCAGACACCACCATTCGTGTAAACGCCCTTTATTTAGCACGTGATTGAATCTTTCTTCATGTCCACAATACCGCAATTTATCCTCAATCAACCATCTTACTCAAAAATATTGACATCATAGGATCTTGCCACACGAACTCCTTGTGCCCCCCTCATGTCTGTTACTCCAGGAGCCCAAGAAATCGTCATTGACGAGGACGTTGACAATGCGCTGCACTCCGGAGCCCTACGCGAACGATTACAGGACCCATCACTTGGTGAAGGAACCATCACCCTCATCATCAGGG
>ERZ651776.4207-NODE-4207-length-13501-cov-2.549240_pt1 | contig 13501 bp, 11 predicted proteins | sample MGYA00514761_ERZ651776 | MGnify/ENA metagenome assembly ERZ651776 | reverse complement strand
AAACCTGCTAAAACTTTTGTTGAAAGTGTGAAATCTAAGGTTGCTGTCAAGTAATTAAGAGTATTAATAGATTAAACAATATAGATTATGCCAAGCGGTAAAAAAAGAAAAAGACATAAGATGTCGACTCACAAGCGTAAAAAACGTCTTAGAAAGAATCGCCACAAGAAGAAAAAATAATTAACAATTAAAATTTGTTAGTTTATACATATTGCTGAGTTCACTAAATTTCGGCAATATGTTTTCGTGTATATATACTTCATGTTTGTATTTTACATTAGATTTTTGACAATCAGATTTTTACAGGAAAAAGAACCTTAGTGAATTACGAATTAATAATAAATTCTACTTCGACTGAGGTTGTTCTTGCGCTTTTGAAGAACAAGCAATTAATTGAACTTCACAAAGAAAAGCACGATAACGACTTTAGTGTTGGAGATGTGTATGTAGGGAAAGTACGTAAAGTTATTCCTAGTCTGAATGCTGCGTTTGTAAATGTAGGATATGAAAAGGATGCGTTTTTACATTACCTAGACTTAGGACCTCAATACAGGTCTATGAATAACTATATTCAAAAAACGCTAAAAGGTAAACAGCCAAGTGCAAGTTTAGCCTCTAGTAAAATTGAAGCTGACATAGACAAGCACGGTAAAATTAAAGACATACTATCTTCAAGTCAATTAATAGCTGTTCAAATTGCTAAAGAACCAATTTCATCAAAAGGCCCTAGGCTTACTGCCGAAGTAACCTTAGCTGGAAGATTTGTTGTTTTGGTGCCTTTTTCAAATAAAATTTCAATTTCTCAAAAAATTAAAGATCCTGAAGAAAGAGATCGATTAAAAAGATTGCTTTCTAGTATTCGTCCAAAGAATTTTGGCGTAATTATTAGAACCGTTGCCCAAAATAAAAAAGTCGCTGAATTAGACCAGGACTTAAGAGACTTGGTTTCTAAATGGGATAAACTTTACAATAATTTAAAGGGTGGTGTAACACCTCCTAAAAAGGTTCTTGGAGAGTTAAATCGTACTTCGACTGTATTGAGAGATATGCTTTCTTCAAAATTCACAAACATTCATGTTAATGACGAAGCTGTATATGACGAGATTCGTGATTATGTAAAAACTATTTCACCTGAAAAAGAATCTATAGTTAAACACTATAAAGGAAAAGATGGGATTTTTGAACAGTTTGGGATTAATAAGCAGATTAAAGCCTCTTTCGGTAAAAAGGTATCACTACCATCTGGCGCTTATCTAATTATTGAGCATACTGAGGCTATGCATGTTATTGACGTTAATAGTGGCAATAGAAAATCAACTGGTCAAAGCCAGGAACATAATGCCAGGGAAACGAACATGGAAGTAGTAAATGAAATAGCTCGAATTCTTCGCCTCAGAGATATGGGTGGAATTATTGCTATTGATTTTATCGACATGCATGAAAAGGTAAACAATAAAAATCTTGTTGAAGCCTTGAGAAATGCAATGAAAGAAGATCGTGCGAAGCACAATGTTGCACCCCCAAGTAAGTTTGGTGTTATTGAATTAACGCGTCAAAGAGTTCGACCTGAAACAGATATTAAAACAGCTGAAACATGTCCATCATGCAATGGATCTGGAGAAGTTCAAGCTTCTATTCTCTTAATCGATGAAATAGAAAACAATCTTCGTTATTTAATTGAATCAGGGAAACATAAAGATTTTGAACTACACGTTCATCCGTTTGTTGAATCTTTCCTTAAGAAGGGAATCAAAAGCCTTAGTAGACAATGGTGGTTAAAATACAAGAAAAAGATTATTGTTAGAGGAATAACAAAATTTCAATTTTTAGAATACCAATTCGTCAATAGTAGTAACGAGAAAATACAACTATAACTTATTTATCTAGTTTAACCCCTTTTAGATTTATTACTTTTTGGATTTCCTGGTATCCAGAATTACAAGGTACTTTTATCTGATATTCATTAAACACAGCATCCTTCAATGTGTACTGAACTAGATATTCACGACATGGAGCTAGTGTAAATATATAAGAGCCTGTTCGTTTGTTGGGTTTAAACTCCTGATAATCTCCATCTAAATTCACATCTGAAACAGTAATAAATAAACCTCCTGGTAATTTCTTATTATCTTCCATTTCTATGTACCCCTTAAGTATAGAAACTTGCTCTATTACAACGGTGTCTAAATCTACTTTATAAACATCTTGACGACCTATGCCATTAACGCCCATTTCAGATGAAAAATATCCTGTTTTACCATCAGCCATTGTGGAAAAAGAAACATCGTGATCAACTGTATTTAAAGGATGCCCTAAATTAACTGGCTCACTCCATACAGTATCAGACTCTCTAGTGGATTGAAATACGTCAAACCCCCCCATACTTTCCCTATTGTTTGAACTAAAAAACAAGGTTTTTCCATCAGGATGAATAAAAGGACATATTTGGTCAAATTCAGAATTAATGGACGAACCTAAATTGGTTGGCAAAGCCCATGCTCCATTTGGCAGTCGTTTACATCTATAAATATCTCCTCCTCCGTAACCTTCAGGCCGGTCTGAAACAAAGTAAAATGTTTCCCCGTCAGCTGAAATGGTTGCTCCAGTCTCCCAAGATTTTGAGTTTATATTTTCAACCATTAAAACAGGGTCAGAATATTTCTGACCATCTCTTTCAGAGAGGTATAAGTTGGCAATATTTTTCACTTCCATTTTAATAAATAAAAACTGTCCATCTGGAGAAGTACTGATCGAAGCTTGGTTTGAATTAGGGTTACAAAAACCCATTATCTCTGGTTTACTCCAATCCCCAGAATGCAAATTTCTATATGAAACAAATACATTTTCAAAATGTTTACCATCTTCTGGGTTCGTTATTCCCTTATTGGAGAATGCTGGTGATTCGAAATAATCTCTTTTAGAAGTGAAAAAAATCATATTTCCATCAGCCGTAACAGCTGGATTATAATCGGAAAACTCACTATTTATTGGCTCACCAAGATTTGTAATCAAATAATTTCTTTTTTCCTTAATCAAGTTTTTAGCTTTTTCTGATTGCGCCAACGCTAATCCAGCAGCATCGTACAGCTGATGATACTTACTCCCCTTACGCCTAAAAGATTGGAATCTTTCAATTGCTTTATCAAACTCGGAATTCAAATGGTAAGCAATACCTAGATAAAATTTCGTTTCTATGGGCGCCTCGTTTTCTTCAGATTCTCCATCTTTATAATCCTTCGAGATTTTATGCTCTGCTTTATCCAAATACTTGAGTGCATTTAATTTGTCTTTCCCCAATTGGATATAGCACTCTCCCAATTGATAGTTAATATTGTAATTTTGAGGCTGTTCTATCACTAACATTTTCCATATTTCAATAGCGAATTCAAAATTACCTCTATCCATGAGGTTATAAGCTTTTTTAAATTTCATTTTAAAAGTACCTTCTTCTTTAAGCTCTTTTAAAATTTCATGATTTATTTGTGCATTTAAAAATCCAAAAGAAAACACAATTAATAAAATGGATACCGCCTTACACATTTTCATAAAATAACCTCATTTATTATCATAAAATTTAACCCGCAATGGTTCAAAAATAATTCAAATAGTGCACTACAACAACATTTTCTTTACTAAATGGACTAAAAGCTCTCTAGAAAGCCTATTAGTAGCTTTGATAAATCGCTAAACTCAGTTAATGGCAGCGTCTCTGACTTGTCAAATACATCATGATAAGCAGTAATGCCTCCCATGGTGTAAATAAACACCGCTGGAATCTGTCTTTGAGAAAACCAATAATGATCGCTGTTTGAAGCTCTCCCCCTCACCTGGACTTTTTCAACGTATTTATTTTCCAAATTAAGAACTGCTAATTTTTTAAATTCCTTCTTATGAACCGTCCCGTTAACCACGGTTACTCCTTGATCTCCGGTACCCATAATATCACAATTAAGAACAAATCGTATATCCTTTAATGGAAACAAGGGATGGTCAACATAATATTTAGACCCAAGAATCCCAGCTTCTTCTGCACCAAAAGCCATAAAAACAATGCTATATTTTGGTTGATTGTCCGAAAAATATTTAGACAAATAAAGAAGCATTGCTACACCGCTCGCATTATCATTTGCCCCTGGAAAATGAACATCACTGCCCATCTGGCCTAAATGATCATAATGAGCTGAAATAACAATAAACTTATTCTTTTTTTTCCCCTCAACATAAGCAATTACATTTTGTGTTTTAATATTTGATTTAAACACATTATGTATATTTAAGCTAACTTTCTTAGTTGATTTCGGAAGTTTTTTTGATTTGATTTCCACAATTGGAAAAGGCATTTGTTCTTTACCAACGGACCAAGTAAATTTAGAATCATTTATTTCAAATACAGGAGATTTTTGCGCAACAAACCGTCCTAACTCTCTAAATAATTGGAGTGTATCATTATCTTGAGCTCCATTGTAATCTAAAACAAATGCATTTTCATCAAACTGAACATTATTGTTTTGTAAATCTTCTAAAAACTGAATAATATTGTTTCGATTTATAAACCGCAAATTAAACGCACCTTTTGCAGAACCTGAAACCGAGCTAATCAAGTAATCTATTCCTGTTTCTAACTTATTTCCCTCAACGTAAAGGCTGACTGAATCTGGAAACGTATTCGCTTGAATATTAAAATACTGAAAGTAATTATTATTAAATTTTGATAGTCCAAACTCTTCGAAACGCTTATTAATATAATGTGCCGCTTTTACATGCCCATCATTTACATATCCTCTGCCGCAGTATTCTTTGGAGCAGAGTTCTTTTACCACTTTCAATCCAAAATCTTGTTGGGAATATAAGGTAGAAGGAAGTCCAAATAAAAATAAATACAGGATTTGTCTCATATAGTATGATTTCCCAATTGTTATGCCATAAAACGCCTTTCTACTAGATCCATAAAATTTAGGACTGAACTATTTTCTTTATCCCAAGCAGAAGAGAGGTTGCTATCTATAAATGCTATCGCTTCTGGCAGGGTGTTAAATGCGTTAATCTTATTTATTGCGTTGTTAAATAGTTCATTCTCCCCTTCAAATAGGTCATTCATAAATAAAAACTTCTGATTCAATCCAATAGCAGATTTCAAGTCTTTAATAGGTTGTCGACTCAATTTATCAGCAACAGTTTTCTCAGATGTTCCACTTGCAAATGTATCATTAATTGATGTTGAGTTATCCAGGTTCGTCTTCTCGCTTATATCTTTGCTATCCTCTTCTGCATCAACATCCTCTACGTGCTCTTCAATCGCGTCCAGCAAGTTTGTTTGATTAGCAGGAGTGTCCTCATCTAATTCATCTTCGATACTTGTCTCTTCAATTATTTCTGGAGCACCAAAGTTTAACTCAAAGCTACCTTGCTGCTTCTTTGGTTCTCTTTTTTGCTTCTTCACCTCTTTTACTTTCACTTCTTTCTCAAACGCTAAATATTGAAGTACTGTAATTCTTTCATGAAGTGTTCTTGCATCTTCTAACAAAGATGTCAATTCATTTGGATCTAATTTACCAGACTCCAATTTATTAATCCCATTTGACAAAGATTTTGTTAGATCTTTGAGGTTTTTGTAATCGCTACTCGGACTCATTTCTTTTTTAATTGATTTACTACACAAAATTGAATAAATTTGTCAAACTTGATACTAATCACATATTAACTTATTAACACTAAGATTAGTATTTCACTATAAAAAAATATCATTTCAAAGTGTTCTTAGAGCAAAAAGGAAATAAAATTCAAAAAAAAGGATGGATAGAAGTTGTCTGTGGATCTATGTTTTCCGGTAAAACAGAAGAATTAATTCGAAGATTAAAAAGAGCTGAATTTGCCAAACAGAAAGTTGAAATTTTCAAGCCTGCAATTGACATAAGATATGATGACGAAAATGTAGTAAGCCATGTAGGCACTTCAATTCGTTCGACTCCAGTCCCTTCATCTGGGAACATACTTCTATTAGCTAATGATGTTGATGTAGTAGGTATAGATGAGGCCCAATTCTTCGACGATGAACTTCCTGAAGTTTGTGAAAAGCTAGCCAATTCAGGAATACGAGTGATAATAGCTGGATTAGACATGGACTTTACTGGAAAACCATTTGGCCCTATTCCTGCTCTGTTATCAAAAGCGGAATTTGTCACTAAAGTTCATGCTATCTGCATGCAATGTGGAGATTTAGCGCAATACTCTCACCGAAAAACGCAGGATGAAGCACTTGTGTTATTAGGGGAAATTGATGAATACGAACCATTATGTAGAAAGTGTTTTAATCTCGTTACCAAAAGATGAACCTTAATTATACAATAGAAGAGATTACCTCAATTACAAATGGCACTCTTAGAGGAGATTCAAAAGCAATTGTAAATTCCCTTTTTATTGATAGCCGAAACCATTTCAATGAAAACAACGCCTTATTTGTTGCTATTAAAGGTGACTTTAATGACGGGCATGAATATTTAGTTGAATTATACGAAAAGGGATTAAGAAACTTTATTATAGAACGTAAAGCAAGAGAGAAATTAATAAACAAAGTCCGGTTTTTTAAAAAAAATAAAACCCTTCAATTTATTGAAGCAAACATTATCGTCGTTGAAAGTGGCGCTGTTGCTATACAAAAAATAGCAGCTCATCACCGCAGAAAATTTGATATCCCAGTTATTGGCATAACCGGAAGCAATGGAAAAACCATAGTAAAAGAATGGCTATATCACATTTTAAGAAGTCAGTTTAATATAATCAGAAGCCCTAAAAGCTATAACTCACAGGTTGGTGTTCCGCTTTCGATATTACAAATGAATAAGCATCATACCCTTGCTATATTTGAAGCAGGAATATCTCTACCAGGAGAAATGGAAGCATTAGAAGATATGATTATGCCAACATTAGGCTTACTTACAAATATTGGAACTGCGCATCTAGAAAATTTTGAAAGCACGAATGCACTGATTAATGAAAAGCGAACGCTATTTAAAAACTGTCAATATATTCACATCGATGATAAGGATGAATTTACGGACCTTCATATTGAGAAGCAAGGTAATCACAGTAAGATAAATGCCAATTGGAATGGCTTAAACCTTAGATATCAAATACCCTTTTTCGACCAAGCTGCAATTCAAAACTCATTATCATGTGTTGCTTTACTAATAAAATTTGGTATTGAAATTAACTTTATCACCTCCAATACTTTAACGTTACCACAAATCGCGTTTAGGCTAGAAACCAGAAAAGGAAAAGACGGCAATATTCTTATTTTAGATAATTATAATGCTGATATCGCCTCACTAAGAATTGTTCTGGACTACCTAGATCGTCATGATAAATCTAAGAAAAGGTACCTGATTCTTTCTGACATCAAACAAGATAGAACGAAATCTATCGATTTATACAATCACATCGCTGAATTGGTTAACCACAGAAAAATTGACAGTTTTATCGGGATTGGAAAGGAAATAATGAAACATAGAAGTCTTTTTAATAAAGGATATTTTTATGAAAGCACCAACCAGTACATCAAAGATTTAGAAATAAGCAGTGTAAAGAATACTGTTATTTTAATAAAAGGCTCATCAGAATTTCGATTTGAAGAAATTAGCCATTTACTAGAGGCTAAAACGCATGAAACAGTACTCGAGATTAACCTGAATGCTATTAGCCATAATATTAAAACTTACAAAAGTTTATTGAACCCAGCGACTAAATTATTGGTAATGGTTAAAGCTTTTGGGTATGGAGCCGGCAGTAAGGAGATAGGTCAGGTTCTACAGCACAACAATGTTGACTATCTAGGTGTAGCTTATACTGATGAAGGGTTAGATTTACGAAATGAAGGAATCGCATTGCCAATCCTAGTTATGAATGCTGAAAGAAGTTCTTTTAACGATATTATAAAAAATAATTTAGAACCATCTATCTTTAGTTTTAAGCAACTGGATAGCTTCATAAGAAAACTGATTGATTTAGGAGAGAGAAACTACCCTATTCATCTTAAACTCGACACTGGAATGAATCGGCTCGGGTTTATTGAAGAAGAAATTGACAATATCATTTCTATCATCATGAGTCAGCCTGAGGTTCGTGTAAAAAGTATATTTAGTCATTTAGCAGCTAGTGATAAATCAAAACACAACGACTTTACCAATCAACAAGCAGGATTGTTTAAAGTCTCCGTAAACAAACTAGAGGAAGGCCTAGGTTATTCGGTTCAAAAGCACATCCTAAATTCAGCTGGTATAGAAAACTTTCCGGAACATCAGCTTGATATGGTTAGATTAGGGATAGGTGTTTATGGTAACTCATCTTCTTTAAAGAATCTTGAACCCGTTGGAAGGTTAAAAACAATTATTACCCAAATAAAAAAAACGCCTAAAGGATCATCAATAGGTTACAGCAGAAGTGAATTTGCAGATGAAGATTTAACAATTGCGATAATCCCAATTGGTTATGCGGATGGATTTTCTCGCAAACTGAGTAACGGTAAGGGGCATGTATTGGTAAACGGAAAATTAGCAGCAATTATTGGCAATGTATGTATGGACATGACACTGATTAATGTTACCGACATTCAATGTGAAGAAGGGGATGAAGTAATAATTTTTGGAATAGAAAGACCTATTGAAGATTTAGCTAAAGAAATGGGCACAATCTCCTACGAAGTGATGACTTCTATTTCACAAAGAGTTGTTAGAGTTTATCTTGAAGATTAGGTTCTTCAGTTAATTGACGGTCTTCTTCACAAGCAGCACAACCAAAATTCATCACCGATTGATAAAGAAAAAAACCTCCTAAAATAAGAAGAAGCAATTGCCTACTAGCAATAGCTTCTCCGACAAATGAAATACCTAATACAAATCGAACTATTCTTAACAAGGTTAAGTTTGGTAATTTAATTTTGGGCATTCGAATTTTTTATTACTTATGTATATTCTTCCAAGCAGAATAACCCCCAGTCAAATTGTATACTGTCGCAAACCCTTGACTTTTCATTATACTCATTGCTTTTGAACTTCTTCCTCCAGAATGACAATAAACATAAACAGGCTTAGCTTTATCTAACTTCCCAACTTGATTTTTAAAATCTTTGTCAAAATAATTCATATTTATAGAACCATTTAAATGTCCTTCAGCATATTCTTTAGGAGTTCTTACATCCAAAGTGGTTCCATTCCCGGCTTTTGCTAATTTTTCAAATTCAGCTACTTTCACATCGTGAAATCCAGGGGATTGTGCCAATATTATGGGACTCACAAAAAAAGCTAGTACAATTGCTGTTATTTTTATCCAATTTTTCATAGTGTGTGTTTTGCTAAATGACAGAGCAAATATAATACCCTTTTTACCTTAATTCATGAAAAGATTTTAACTTAATTTTGAATCTAAGCTTGTCCAGGAACCACCATTATAGGCTTCAACACCATTTCGCTTCAATACTGATGCTGCTTGTCCACTTCTCATTCCGCTCTTACAAACAGTTATAACTGGCTTGTTTTTACTCTTTATGTTGTTGATTCTATCATTTATCTTATCCAACGGAACATTAACAGAACCTTTAAAGTTTCCGTGACTGAACTCTCCTTTTGTTCTAACATCAATAATTATTGCTCCAGTCTCATAAATCTCTTTATAATTCACTTTAGGCCTCATACCTAATAACCCTAATAACCCCATATTGTTTTAATTTCTTGTAAAGATAAATGGTTCATTCCAATTAAAGAGTAATATATGTTACACAACATATAATACACCCCCATAAGAGAATAAAGACAGTGGTTTATACGTTCTTTTTTCTATTTTTGACAAATCACATCGGTAGTCCAACTATGCAAAAAAAATTCATTACCAATCTTGCACTTATCTTGTTGCTTAACTTATTGGTTAAACCTTTTTATATTTTAGGGATAGATGCTGAAGTGCTTAAAAGAGTGGAAGAAACGACTCCGGGAAGATATGGGGAATATTTTGCTCTAATTGGATTTACTTTTATTCTAAATATTTTTCTTGACTTAGGAGTTATTAATTACAACACTAGAAACATTGCTCAAAACAAGCATTTACTCAAAAATCATTTTGCAGGAATAATTACACTTAGAGGAGTACTTTCGGTTGGATATATAGTAATTATTCTTTTGAGTGGGTTTATTCTTGGCTATTCCTCTTTTCAATTAAAATTGCTTTTAATTTTAGGTATTAATCAAATATTGGTTGCCTTTATCCTTTACTTCCGTTCCAATCTTTCTGGGTTATTACTATTCAAACAAGACAGCATTATTTCAGTAATGGACAGAACCCTACTAATTGGGATATGCTCAATTCTCCTTTGGGGAGGAGTTACCAGTCAACCATTCCAAATAGAATGGTTTATATATGCACAAACCGGAGCGTATCTTTTTACTGCTATTGTAGCGGGGTTACTTGTTTTAAGACAAACAGGGATAGTAAGGCCAAAATTTGATATGGCTTTTTCTATTACTATATTAAAGCAAAGTCTTCCGTATGCATTACTTATTTTATTAATGATGATTTATTACCGATCTGACAGTGTTATGATTGAAAGAATGCTGCCAAATGGAGCAAGGGAATCAGCCATATACGCCCAAGGATTTCGTTTTTTCGAAGCCGTAAATATGATAGGCTTCTTGTTCGCCGGTTTGCTATTGCCTATCTTTTCTAAAATGCTAAAAGCGAAAGAACCTGTTGAAAAAATGGTTTATTTATCATTTAAAATCTTATTCTCGGGGGCAATTGTAATAGGAATAACCTGCTTCGCACTTAGCAAAGAAATAATCGAATGGCGGTATCAAACTTCTGGAATTGAACTTACGCAAGCCTCAAATGCATTTGGAATGTTAATGCTCTGTTTCATTTCAATTTGTACCACATATATATTTGGGACTCTCCTAACAGCAAATGGGAGTTTAAGGTCGCTTAACTACATGGCTTTTGGAGGGGTTATTCTAAACATCTCTTTGAACCTATACTTAATTCCTACACATGGTGCATATGGTGCCGCAATTGCAAGTATGATAACTCAAGTAGGTACAGCAGCAATTCAAGTGATATTAAGTTTCAAGATTTTACGCCTTAAAATTGAATGGAAAAGTGTTTTACAGACTTTTTCTTTTGTTAGCATTTTCGGTTGCATTGTCTACTTTTGGCCTTGTGAAAATTATTTTTGGCCTTGGAACCTGGCAATATTTATTTCAAGCGGGATAATCCTATCTCTAATAACTGGAATGTTTAGCATTAAAAATCTATTGAATATCTTAAAAGAAAGGCAATAAAAAGATCGTTTATTTGTTTTTGAACCGAACCTTTCAAATTTGAAAACAGGTTATTTTATAATCTAAATTATTAATTATCTTTGGCAACATTAAAAAAACCACTTCATGAGTAATAAATCTAACGAATTCGACTCCATTGACTTAATATCATTTCTTTGGAAATCAAGAAAAGTACTTATTATTTTAGGTATAGTAGCAGCTGTTATTTCCTCAATTGCTTCATTGATGATGCAAGAAAAATTTCTTTCAACTGTGACCTTGTTTCCGACAAAGTCTAGTTCCATTACTTTTTCTGAGGTAATAACAGAAGACCAGAGTGTTACAAAATTCGGTGAAGAGGAAGAAGCTGAACAAATGCTACAAATTCTTGAGTCTGCATTGGTAAGAGAAAAAATAATTACTCGATTCGACTTAATGAAACATTATGATATCGATACGTCAGGTAAATTAAAATACACTGAACTTGCAGAAACTTATAGTGACAATATTACTTTTCAAAGAAACAATAAAGGAGCGGTTCTAATAAATGTGCTTGACCACGACAAAGACACTGCAGCACTTATTGCAAATCATATTTCGAATTTATTTGATAGCACAAAAAATTCAATTATTCATGAACGGGCATTATTGGAGTTTGAGGTAAAAAAAATGAAACTTCAAAAGCTTCAAGATGAAATGAATGTGCTTAGAGATACAATGTCTAAGCTTACTTCTGTAGGTGTAGTTACAAACAAAGCTTACCAAGGACTTACATTAGCTATGAACGCAGCAAAAGACAATGAAACCAAAGCTAAATTCGACAAAAAATTAGAAATGACAGAAAAGTACGGTAGTGTTTTGCATTCTTTTCAAGTTCGAGTAGAATTCCTTGCTGAAAGAATGGCGACAATGGAAACTTCATACGAGCAATCTGAATCAGATGCACAGTCAAACATATCGCATAAATTTGTTGTTGAACTCGCTAGTCCTGCTGAGAAAAAAGCATATCCTATTCGTTGGTTAATTGTAGCAGTATCCACTTTTGCTACGGTTTTCTTTGCAATAATTTTATTATTGTTTGTCGCAAAAATAAAAGAGCTAAAAGCCAACTCTAAATAGCGGTTTACCTTGGTAAAATCACTTAGAAATAACTGGATTTATTTGATAGGGATTCTTTTTCTATGTGTCAATCTCTTGTTTACTTACAAAGATTTTTACTTTTTAAATTTATTGCCAATTGCCTTATTGGTAGTATTTGCAGCTTTTTTTGCATTGGACAAACTTTTTCTATTTGTTGTTTTCTGCACTCCTCTATCACTAAATCTAGAGCAACTTAATATAGGAGGAATTGGCATGTATTTACCAACAGAACCTATACTATTTGGCATAATGCTTCTGTTTCTGTATAAACAGTTTTTTGGCAATATTAAAAGGGATACAAGAATCGTAAATCACCCTATTACATTGGCAATACTATTTAATTTAAGCTGGATATTTATAACGAGCCTAACAAGTGAAGATCCCATAGTATCCTTTAAGTTTTTACTTTCTAGGATGTGGTTTATTGTACCTATCTACTTTTTTGGAATATGGTTTTTTAGGAAAGGAGTTAAAAATATGTACGCGTTTTTGTGGATGTACATCCTCCCTCTTACAGCGGTGCTATTGATAACCTTAGTAAAACATGCTGGTCACGGGTTTAGTGAAGAAATAGGCCACTGGATTATGTCTCCTTTTTTTAAGGACCATACGTCCTATGGAGCTGTTATTGCTTTATTATTTCCAATTGTGGTAAGTATGGCTTTCGATAAAGAAAAAACACCTATTACGCGATCTATTATTATTGTTATCCTAATTATATTTTCAATTGCCTTATTCTATAGTTCTACCCGCGCTGCATGGGCAAGTGTGGTTGGAGCTGGTATGGTTTATCTTCTCTTTATGTTTAAAATTAAGTTTAAATACTTATTTATTTCGGGTCTTTTAATTGGCAGTTTTATTGCTGCAAACTTTACGGAGATCAGCTACATATTGAACAAAAACGACGCAGAGCATACGACAGAAAATTTCTCTGAAAAATTAGAGTCAATGAGTAACGTCAGCAGCGATGCATCTAACTTAGAAAGATTAAACAGATGGAATTGTGCTATACGAATGTTTAATGAAAGACCGCTTATGGGATGGGGGGCTGGAGTTTACTC
>ERZ651776.4204-NODE-4204-length-13510-cov-4.996129_pt1 | contig 13510 bp, 19 predicted proteins | sample MGYA00514761_ERZ651776 | MGnify/ENA metagenome assembly ERZ651776 | reverse complement strand
AGTAAAATAAAGATTTATATAGAATGTATTATGTTCCAGCGATATATCCAAACGCGTATAATTTTTTTTTTACTAACGAAGGCGAAACAATCGACCCCATAAAAATGATGGACTCCTGGCAGTTTCAGAGAACTTCTAATAATTCATTTCTAGATAAACTGCCTGTCGCTATGAGAGAACAACTGATAGAGTATAGGAAACAACAAGCAGAGAACACAGATATAACCTGGTCATCATATAGAGATTGTCCGTTCTTCCCTAAGAAATTAGCACAGGAATATATGGCAATCAATGGTACTGGTTGGTATCACAAAATGTATCAGATTATGGTTGCTCTAGCGGGAAACGCAGTTAAGGCAAATTATCCAATCACACCAAAAGAAATAGCAATGCTATGCAAACAACTAGATGCGGAAACAGGTAACTGGTATGAAAACAGACCTTGGGAACTAGAAGCAAATAGTGCAATTGAATTTATATACAGGAGTTAACACATATGGTTTCAAAAACACGCGGTATAAATGATGAAGGAAATTCAACGATTGAAATAATTGATGAAGAAAATGACATCCAAATGGATGTTGAAATCGTTCCACCAGAAAATGAACCTTCTTCTGAATCTAAAGAAGAAGAAAAAAGACCTAATTCGGGTAAATTAAAAATAGCAATTTTTGGTAGAGAAGATTCTGCCATGGTTAAAGCTCAGAGAGCAATTTTTAACCATCCTCTTAACATTGTTGATGTCTATGATGATATTGATAGGTTGACTCAATCAGAACCACAACTATCAATCGTTTGCGCCGAATTTAATTTAAACGTTAATGATACGCAAGACGATGCTGTTCTTATTGACGCTCTTAAAAAAATTGAATCGAAAACAGTGGGCGGAATACTATTAAAAACAGTTGTGACTCCTGAAACTATGTCTAGAATTATGAATGCTATTCATGAAAAAACATTAAATTCTAGATTCGCATATGCTCCAGACCTTTGTGATTCTGAAAATATTGATGAGGTATTAAATCAAGATACTTTAATCGTTGGAGCAGCAGAAGGAGTTTATCAAGCGCACATTGGAATTATGAACAGCAATTCTAACATGTTCTTGAAAAGAATGAAAGGCGTTTCTCCTTTAGATGCTTCTATTATAAAACTATCTATTTGTGCATATAAAGCAGTTAAACAAACATTCTTTAATCAACTTTATGATTATATTTCTGATTATGAATTAGTGAATTATAATATTATTAGGAATTCTGTAGAAGATAATTTAGAAGCAAAGGCAATTGATTCTTTACCTTCATTTATTAAACAACTTGCTAATGATAATACTATCAGTTATAAGAAAGCTAAGTCGTTTAAAGGCGAGTATGATAATAAAGATATCAAAGCATTTGTTGGAGCAACTGAAAAATTAACACTACTAGATGAATGTATCAACTATAAAAATCTTAAGGATTAATATATGTCATTAATGTCTAAACTACAGAAGAACAGTAAGCTTAAGCATACCGAAGTATTGTCTAAGTCTGAATTTTTTGCCACTAAAAAACCAATACCCACCGATGTTCCGATGCTTAATGTTGCTCTCAGCGGTGATCTTAACGGTGGTGTTGTATCAGGTCTCACTGTTCTTGCTGGACCATCTAAGCATTTCAAAACTTCGTTTGCTCTGAAGATTGCTTCTGCCTACTTGAAGGCAGACCCAGAGGCGATCATGATGTTCTATGATTCTGAGTTTGGTTCGCCACAATCTTATTTCGAAACGTTCGACATTCCTCTCGACAGAGTGTTGCATGTTCCTATTACAAATGTCGAAGAACTGAAGTTTGATCTCATTTCTCAGTTAGAAAATATCACTAAGGATGAGAAAGTAATTGTGGTCATCGATTCGATTGGAAACCTCGCATCTAAGAAAGAACTCGAAGATGCTCTAGATGAGAAGTCTGTCGCCGATATGTCACGAGCAAAGGCACTGAAAGGTTTGTTTCGTATGACCACACCCTATTTAACGATGAAGGACATTCCGCTCCTCGCCGTTAATCACACCTACAAAGAGATTGGTTTGTTTCCGAAAGACATCGTTGGTGGTGGTACAGGTATCTACTACTCTGCAGATAATATCTGGATTATCGGTCGGCGTCAGAATAAAACAGGCACTGAGATAACTGGTTATGATTTTATCATTAACGTTGACAAGTCTCGATACGTGAAAGAGAAAAGCAAGATTCCCATCAGTGTATCTTGGGATGGCGGCATTGATGAAATGTCTGGTCTGCTTGACATTGCAATGGCAGGTGGTTGGGTTATCAAACCATCTAACGGTTGGTATCAAAAACCGCGTGAAGATAAAAAGCATCGCCTCAGTGAACTGGATAGTGATTTCTGGAAAGATATTTTAGAAGACCCGCAGTTCTCTGAATTTGTTTCTAGGATGTATCAGATTGGTTTTCAGACTCCCGCTGAACTAGATTTGGAACAAGAAGTATGAATTTAGAAAAAGTTTGTGAGGGTATACATTATGAACTAACTCCTTCTAATTCTGAAAATGAAATGTCTTGGGATGTTAGAATCCTAAAAGGTATTTTTCCGGAAACAGTAATTAGGTTTGGTAAACTTAAATTCGTGGAAGAGTATTTACATTTTGATTTTTTTGTAGTATCATCACCTGATAGTAGTGCTGATGAAGACAATATTGAACTACAAGATTATGCCGCAGAAATATTAGAAGATATCTTAACAAACGCTGCTGCTAATGATTCCTTAATTAAATCTGACTCAAAAGATGATTGAACTCGAAAAAACTATACTTAGAAATTTATTAACTGACGAGAAATACATGCGAAAGGTTTTGCCTTTCGTAAAGAAAGATTACTTCGAAGGCGTTTATCGTGAGTTGTTTTCTCAAGTTGTCGCATATGTTTCTAAGTATAACAAACTTCCCACTCACGAAGCATTTAAAATTGAGTTAGACGAACTTAATATCAATGCAGAAATGAGAACGCATGCGGTAGATATATTGCCCGATATTTTTACTGCTAAAGAAGAAGACGAAACTTGGTTACTCGACACTACTGAAAAATGGTGTCAGGATCGTGCTGTTCATAATGGTGTTCTAGAAGCAATTAACATCATTAATGGCACACATCAGAATTTGACTAAGAACGCTATTCCCGATTTGCTCCAAAAGGCACTAGCAGTATGCTTTGATGCAAACGTTGGGCATGATTACTTTCTTAACGCTGACGAACGTTATGACTTTTATCATGAACAAGAAGAACGATTACCATTTGATCTTGAGTTTTTTAATGAGATAACGAAAGGTGGTTTGCCCAACAAAACTCTTAACATTGCTCTCGCGGGAACGGGAGTCGGTAAGAGTTTGTTTATGTGTCACCATGCTGCTAGTTGCCTTTCCCTTGGGCACAACGTGCTTTACATAACCTTAGAGATGGCGGAGGAGCGCATAGCAGAACGCATCGATGCTAACCTTATGAATACGACTATCGATTCTTTAGAAAGGATTAGTAAGCAATCCTTCTCTGATAAGGTTGCTGCTCTTGCTGCTAAAACTAATGGTAGATTAATCGTTAAAGAATATCCTACGGGACAAGCACATACTTCACACTTTCGTGCCCTCTTGAACGAACTTAAATTGAAGAAGTCGTTTCGTCCTGAGATTATCTTTATTGATTATCTGAATATTTGTTCGTCTTCTCGTATGAAAGGTATGGGCGGTGCAATTAATTCTTACTCGTATATTAAAGCAATCGCTGAAGAGATACGCGGACTAGCAGTAGAGTTTGGTGTTCCTATAGTTTCAGCAACGCAAACTACAAGAACAGGTTATAGTAACTCAGATCCTGGACTAGAAGATACTTCAGAATCTTTTGGTTTACCCGCTACTGCCGACTTAATGTTTGCCCTTATATCTAACGAAGAGTTAGAGTCCGAAGGGAAAATGCTTGTAAAACAGTTAAAAAATAGATATAATGATCCCAATAAATTAAAAAGATTCGCTATTGGTATAGATAGATCTAAGATGAAACTATACGATGTCAAACAGGAAGAAAATGAATTTGTTGATGACACGCCAGTCTTTGATCGAAGCAACACTGGCGAGCGAGTTTCTAGGGAAGGACTTAACAAAATACGGGTATTTTGATGTCTAGAAACAAAATTTTATTTTGCATCATATCGTTTTTTACTTTCGTATCATTATTGTTTGGGGTAACATATGACGATCAAGAACAAGATGTACAAATACCACGTGAACCGCAGACGGAAATACCGAAAGCACCAATCACCGAACCAGAATCTACTGAACTACCAGAAGCAGATCGAAGCGGAACTGATGGCGTCAAGGAAAGCGAACGACTTTGTTTGTCGCTTAATGTCTACCACGAGTCTCGTAGCGATAATCTTGCTGGGCGTATTAGTGTTGCAGATGTTGTTCTTAATCGCGTAGACTCTCAGCATTTTCCTGACACCATATGCGGTGTCGTACATCAAGCAAAGACACGAGTGAACTGGAAAGGCAACGTTGTTCCTGTTCGTGGTATGTGTCACTTCTCTTGGTACTGTGATGGTCTGAGCGACGAACCATTAGAAGAAGGTGCTTGGGAAGATGCTCAGATTGTCGCTGACCTAGCACTCAACGGTGGGTGGAGAGGCATCTCTGAAGGCGCTACTCACTATCATGCTACATATGTAGAACCTAATTGGATTAATGACAGAGGCATGGTACCCCTTGGCAGAATTGGCCAGCATAAATTTTATAGATGGCATTGATGAAAACGTTAAGAGATAAGATTAATCTAAGACTAGATACTCTACAGGAATGGATGGAGACGAATCACCATTTAGAATATCCTGGTAAAGCATATGACCTTACGCTAGAGATAAGCAAGTTCTGGTCAGTACTTAGCGAAGAAGATAGAGATTATGTACAGTGTGCTCAGCACGCTATTGAGGATCAAGAAATATGGCACGTATCGTAGGGTTTACAGCAAGTACCTTTGACCTTCTACACGCTGGTCATGTGACTATGCTAAGAGAAGCAAAAGAACAATGCGATTATTTGATCTGTGGGTTACAGGTCGATCCTTCTATAGATCGACCAGAAAAAAACGCACCAGTTCAGTCTCTTGTCGAAAGGTATACGCAACTCTCGGTTGTTAAATACGTGGACGAAATTATTCCTTACCAAACGGAAAGAGATTTGGAAGATATTCTGCAGATGGTCAACATTGACGTGAGGATTATCGGCGACGAATATAAAGATAAAACTTTTACTGGTCGCGCTACTTGCGCTTCCCGAGAAATTGAGATATACTTTAATAAAAGAGATCATAGATTCTCTACATCTGATTTGAGAAAAAGAGTAGCACATGACGAAAGTAATCGTAGCAGATAAAAAATACAATTGCGAACACAAACTCGGAACCTACATGGAAGATTCAGACTACGATCTTCTTGTAGAGGAAGACATGGATTTTTATGCGCCGTCTAATAACCTCATTTCCTCTGGTCCTACCGAGCAAACTTGTATCTTTAAGTTTAGAAAAAATCGTTTTACTGCAGAAGAACAGGCGTCTGCCTATGAAGGATTGGTCAACGCAGCACAACCTACTCAGAACCGTGGACTTGCTGCTGGACCAAAAGGCGAAAGGCAGGGTGGTAGAAACTGGTGCACTCCTGAGCAAGTTGAGATTATGGAGTTTCTTATTAAGAACAATACTCCTAAATTATTTTCCGACGTTGATCCTATTGAACAGATAAGAGAGAAACACAGAAATAAAATCGATCCGGAAGAAGCAAGAGGCATCGTTTGGATTAAAACCAAGATAGAACAGGAAGGTTATGATTATGAGACCTTCTTCGAGGTAAAGTTGCCAGAAATATTGCAATTGCCTACGAACGAACGAACTAAAGCAGCAAAACATTTATTTGAGAATTATGTATCCAACACAACCTATGCGAATCAGGTTTTATCTGGTATCGCTGGGTTCTTCGATCGGTATCCGCGCATCCCATGGGGTCGCGCTACTTCATATACTGAACACCATCGTGAGACTTACGAGAAGTGTTATCCGTTCATGCGCAAACTCTCGAGTGAGTTTCAGCGACTCTTGCCCGAACGGTTTGGTGTTCAGAATGAAGCAGCAGCGAAACTCGACCCCAGATTCAGAGTCGCTGGCGGGGATACCCCGTTCACCACGATAACGGTGAACAAAAACTTTCGCACCTCTGCTCACCGTGATGCCGGTGATTTGCACGCAGGGTTCTCCAATCTGTCGGTGATTGCGAAAGATAAAGAGTGGGAGGGAGGATACCTAGTTCTGCCCGAGTATAGAGTCGCGATCAATATTCGACCTGGAGACCTGTTGCTGATTAATAACCATGAAGGCATTCACGGCAACACAGAACTGGTTCCTCCCGCTGGGAAAACTTTAGAAGATATGGAACGCATTTCCCTCGTTTGCTATTTCCGAGAAAAAATGCTAGAATTAGGTAGTTGGGAATATGAATCGCTTCGTCGTCAGTTTGTAGACGATAGGAAGTTGAATAAAAAACATCCCGATTGGCGCCCACTATGGAACGGTGTTAGTGCAAATATGTGGGACCAGCAAGAGTGGTATGATTACATTGTTAAGCATGAGGGCGAGGCAATGCTTAACAAATATCATCCGAAAGCAACTAAGAAAAAGGTATCACTATGGTCTTAATTACTGGAGCGGAAGGTTATATCGGAAAAGTTCTTGCAAGTAAAATGCAAGACATACGCTTTAGAAAAACTGATATAGGCGTTTGGGATATTAGAAATCCGAACAAATATCGCGTCAAAAACGACGTTGATATAGTAGTTCACCTCGGCGCTTTAGTTCGCGTAGGTGAGAGTGTTCGAGATCCGCTCAAGTATTATGACACAAATGTTTCTGGAACCATTAACATACTTAAAACGTTTCCTAATGCTAAAATGATATTCGCCTCTACAGGTGCAGCGTTCGATGCCGATTCTCCGTATGGTAAGTCTAAGGTTATGTGCGAAGAAATTATCAAAGACGTTTGCAAAGAGTATACGATCTTTCGTTTCTATAACGTTGGCGGAGGCAATCCAACTAACCCAGAAGGTCTACCATTAGCAATCGAAAAGGCAAAAGAAACTGGTACATTTACAATTTTTGGTGATGACTATAATACAAAGGACGGCACCTGTGTTCGCGACTACGTTCATGTAGAAGATATCGCCGATGCTTTGGTTCGTGCAGTGCAAGAACCGGGAGCAATGACAGACTACGAACCTTTGGGTTCAGGCAACTCCTATACGGTCCGTGAGTACGTTGACACCTACACTAAAAAATATGGTAAGCAATTTGAAGTGGTAGTAGGCGATCGCCGCCTAGGAGACCTTGAACGCTCTGAGGTGCCGTTTCTATCTAAGTTTATCACCCCAACTAAAACTCTTGAGAATATAGTATGAAAATTTTGGTGACAGGGTTTACTCGCGGTGCTGTTACGCGCGACTTTCACAAGACTTCTGAACTAGGCGTTTGCTTTGCTCACGTCAGTTTGGTTGAAAACTTAGAAGCGCTTGGACATACCGTCATACAAAAACCTGTGACCATTGGCGAAAACCTTTCTTCCTATGATAAGGTGATTGTGTTTCTAATGCATATCTCACCATTTAATTCATACATCTACAGTGCACTCTGGACTATCGCTCAGAGACCTGATGCTATCTTTGCTATCGAAGATTGGCAGTCGCCGAAAAATATTAGCACATGGAAAAAAGATGTTGATAAAGTTTTAGATTCGATCACCAACGATTACTATGTAAATAACGTGGTTAAAGAAAAAACTTTGAAAGCAGAATGGAAGACTGCGTTTCGTGACGCAATCAGCAGAATATCTGAAGAGGATACGACTATTATCTTACCAGCGCATTTAGGTGGAGACTACAAGAAGTTATTTCCTACCTGGAATAAGGATAAAGTTTTTGCTTGGTATCCCCCGCCATACTCAGTAAGAAGACTGCCCAAGAAGTCTGGATTGTTTAAGGCAGAAAAACAAAAAGTGTTTAACTTTGCTGGACTTATCCAAGGTGAAACTGAAAAGTGGTTTAATAATATGACTGCGGATGTTACCTGGGAAATCAAGCAGTATGGTTCCAAGGCGAAGAAACAAGTCCGACTAACAGAACAAGCGATGGTAGAAACTTTTGACAAACAGTGGGGTATCTTGATGGCAGGTTACTGGCATGCTGGTTCAGGTTGGTGGCGTGCTAGACCGCAACAAACTGCTGACGTTGAGTCGATTCTTATCTGTGACGAGCGGGAAGGTGCAGTGTTTGGCGAACCTTATGTCGGTCTTAATTGTAAAATGCTAGAGGATATGGACGAAGGACAGTTGAAGAAACTTGCTTCTGATCAAAAAATAGCGTATTATGATAGTCAACCTATGGATAAAAACATTTCTGATCAACTAGTCTTAGAGATTTTAGATGCGTAACTTTTTAGTAGTCGGAGCAGGATTCGCTGGTGCGGTTTATGCCAGAGAGTTAGCAGAGGCAGGGCACCGTGTTAATGTGATAGATCAGCGTCCACACATTGGTGGCAATGCTTATGATTACTTTAATGAACACGGTGTTCGTTTGCACAAATATGGTCCGCACATTTTCCACACCAGCAACGAAAGAGTTTTTGAATGGATGTCTCAGTTTACTGACTGGATAGATTATAAGCATAAGGTGTTGGCAAAACACACAGACGGTGAGTACTATGTTCTACCTGTTAACAGAGAAACTAAAAACCTGATCGGTGAAGAAAATGTAGTTGATGTCTTCATTCGCCCTTACACTAAAAAGATGTGGGGCAAAGATATTGAAGAACTCAACCCTAAAATCTTGGAGCGAGTTCCCGTTCGAGATGATTACAACGAATATTATTTTCCAAACGACAGCATACAGAAAATGCCAGCGGATGGTTATACCGCAATGTTTGAAAAAATATTTGATCACGAAAATATTAAAGTCCAAACTGGTGTCCAGTTTATGCGCGGCATGGAAGATGCTCACGACCATGTGTTTAACAGTATGCCTATCGATGAATACTATGACTTTGAATACGGCGAACTACCATATCGCTCGATAAAGTTTGAAACTGTTACGCTTCCTCAGAATAATGTTTTTACTACAGCAACGACAAACTTCACAACATATGATGGACCGACTCGCGTTACTGATTGGAAACTGTTTCCGAATCATGGAGAAAATCCTCTCAACACTACGTTGACATATGAGTTTCCTTGCGACTATAAGGACAACAACATGGAGCGGTACTATCCTGTAAAAGATATAGAAGGAACCAATCAAAAAATTTACCAAAAGTATTTACAGCGCAAAAATAACAAAGTATCTTTTATCGGTAGGTGTGGAACTTATCAATATCTTGACATGCACCAAGTTATTAATCAATCGCTCGCTAACGTAAATAAGTATATAAATCAAGAACTTACATAGAGTTTGATATATTGTGCACATATGATATAATATGTGGTAAGGAACTTCGCCATAGAAGTTCAAACTAGATCCGATTTAGGGTCGTCAACTTAGGAGTTAACAAAATGATAGCATCGCAATCAATTCGTTCTGCGTTAGAAAATAAATCAATTAATCTTAATAACAAGTTCAGAAACCTTTTCGGGTTCATGGTGTCAGGATCAATGACTTACATGACATGGACTCTTCAAGACCTTATAGATTTTCTTGTCAGTCAAAAAATCAATCCGGACCCTATAGGACAACGCGGAGAAGAAGGTGATAAAAATAAACCTTTTGATGTGTGTAAAGCGTTGGTCGATCTCGGTACAGGGATGTTAACGTTCCGTTGGATTGGTGATGACGAACAGTTAAAAAAACGATATCCCGGATTCCTTTTTATTACCATTGATGGTGGGCATCGATGTCGTTATCTTCTTAGATGGATAAAAGGCGAACTTCTTATTGATGGTATGAACTTTAATGAGTTCTGCGAAACAATGGCGATCGATCCTTCTAATATCTATGTTCCTGTACAAATAGCAGAATGCAATGATTATACTGCTACTTTTTTATTCAGACAATTAAACAAGGGAACCAAAGTTTCTCCAATGAATATGATCATGGCAGATGACGTTTCACTCTTCTTGGAAGAAATTCGTAAAATTGTAAAAATAGTGCCAGAATATAATCGAGTAGAACCTTATATGGTTCGAGAGGTTTTTGAATATTTCGAAGGAAATGATGGCAAAAATAAACCACTTCATTGGTCTACTGAGTGGAATCCTTCCGGCAAATGGTTTGAGTACGCTGCTTTAGTTGCTATGAAATCGCATCACAGACTTCATTGTGCAACAGGTTATGGCGATATTGAAGAATTTGTAGAAGAAAAGATTACATTGTCAAAAGCGAGTAATGATATTGTTAGTCAGTTTTGGTCTGACTTTATGAAAGTAAAAATCCATACTGGAATGCGCCATAACAATTCTTCTTTTGAGTTTTTTCAGTTGTTCTTTTTCGGAGTTCTTGCGGAGTTCGGTTCTTTTAAAATAAAAGATTGGAGTAAATTCAAGGAATCTTATGAATATACCAGAAGTATTTTGACTGGGAAAGCGACCGATCTTGATTCGAAAACGACGGTATACAAAGGAGTTCAAAAATTTGTAAAAGATTTCATGCGTTCTAACGGCAAATCTTTTTCTGATCCAGAAAAACAAATGCATTGTTACGAACTAATCAAGAAGTATAGTACACTCGAAGGAGAAGATTTCTTAGAACAGTTTGGTGTGGTTTGTTTAGATTCTAAACGATCGTTACAACGCGACGAGCGTTATGATGTTTTAGTTCACCAAGGTTTTCGTTGCGCTATTGATGATCAACCCTTAACGATTGACGATTCTGATTGGGCGCATGACGAGGATTATTCTGGGGGTGGTCGTACTACTAGGGAAAACGGCGCGGTCGTACGAAGATGTTACAACAGGAAATTTGGGCATTGTACAATAGCAGAAGTCATATCTATTTTGGTAACTCGAGGTGAGTTACCTGAAGAACGTCTTGCATCTGTATCGTGAACCCACTATATAAACTTGTTGAAAAAAAGAATTGGAACTCTCTTACGCAAGTGAGGGGGTTCCTTCTTTCTAATATGCCGGAAGTTGAAATTATTGAATGGGTGGAGGAGAGTGAGTGATTATGAATGATGTTAAACTGGAGAAGGGTGCACGATGAAAGAAATCACTGATGAAGAATACAATCTCTTCAAAAAACTGACTAAGATTTGGTTCCACACACAACCTGATGGGTGGAAAGCTTTCCACCCAGCCAAGAGTGGTTCATTCTTTATATGTGGTGAAGGTGGTGACCACGATGAGAACGGATTACCTGATACTATATTAGTATGTCCTCAAATGGGTGCGAATATTACAGCAATCTATGAAAAGAAAACTATAGGAAGAAGCAAATGAAATCAGCAGGAAAGATCTGGGGTAAAACCCAGCAGATTGAAGCAAACGGTTCGTTAGAGTTCCATAGGATTGAGTTCAAGAAGGACTTTCAATGCTCTGAGCACTATCACACCACCAAGAGTAACGGGTTCTTTGTTGAGTCTGGGTGCCTGATGATCAAGACATGGCCAGAGAACACGAGCATTGTCGACACCACCATCTTGAATGCTGGTGAGTATATGGCAGTTCCTGCTGGCGTTTGGCATCAGTTTGTGGGTGTCAGAGACGGTGTTGCCTTCGAGTTATACTGGTCAGAGTTCGATAAAGATGACATTACGAGACGTTCACAAGGGTCTCGTGTTCCCGATGTGCCTATTGAAGAGGCAGTCGGGCACCAGCAAGACCTAAATTGGGACGGCAATTGATGAAAAACTGGAATATAACGTATTCCTAAAATTCATCTAAAAAATGCTTTACAAACATACTCCTATCATGTATAATTACATAGTAATTTGATGATAAGGAAGTAGTTATGGGCACATTAGTTGACATGAAAACAGGTGAGTTTATCGAGGTCGGTGATCTCGGTAACTTGCTGGAGTATGTAAATGCTCTTAATGAGATGGGTGTAGAACACAATTTTGAAGTGTTCGTCGATGACTCTGCTTTTGCGGAGGTAGCGTAATGATTGAACGCATGGAATGTGGATTTGATACATTCGGCAAACCGAATATCAATCTTTTCAGTGAATTCGGACTTAAAGCAAGCGGCACTACTCCCAGTTTCCTTGCCTACCATATCAATTTCTTTGGGGGTCCTGCTCCCGTTATACGTGGTACTGTCCCAGAAACCCATGAAGACCTCTGGTCTGCCACGTGTGACCTCCTATGAAGAAACGCGAGGTATACACCTTCCCCAATCCTACTAATCGGACTGCTGAGTTGATCAAGAGGCGAAGGCTTCAAGTGATGGTCCATAGTTGTCTGTATTATTCTCTGGACGAGAATATTTGGGATGACCATAAGTTCGATATGGCATGCAAAGAACTCGTAGAACTCATGAGAGACCACCCAGAAGCGTATTCTGATCGATTTGACGAGTACTTCGAGGGTTGGGATGGTAGTTCAGGGTATCACTTCCCACACCGTGACTCATGGGTCTTAGGTGCTGCTCAAAACTTGCTTAGATCAAAAAGTTATTACGATATAGCCAATTAGTCTAAGAAATGTGTTGACAAAACATTAAATACCTGTCATAATATGTTTTTAATCAATGAGAGATCAGATATGACCAACGCAATTGCTACCCTCGCCGATGCCTTCGCCCAAGAAGGTTTTGTATTGGAAATCGATAGTGAGTTTAAGACTGCTATGTGTACCAAGCCTAGCAAACGTGCTCGCATGGGTTACACTATAAAGTTCAATCATTATTTCCCCACCACTGAGCGCATGTTCAAGTTCGTTGAACGTGAACTTGCAAAGATAGTGGAAGTGCGTGAGTTCAAAGCAGAACGCGCTGCTGCGAAGAAAGAAGCAATCACGATGGCTCGTAACAGTGTAATCGTTGATGACATCTTTGTGTGTTCTTGGGGTTATGAACAGACTCAGGTCGATGCGTATCAGGTTGTTGAGAAGATAGGCAATGCCACTGTCGTGTTGCGTCCTATTGCTTGTCGAACTGTCGAGGGTAGTGAAGGGCGAGACTGTCAGAACGTTGTTCCTGTTTACAATGCCTTCACCTCTGAAGAGACAATCACCAAGCGAATCACTGAGTATGGTATCAAGATCAACAGTTACAGCAGTGCTTTCCAGTGGGATGGTAAGCGAGAATTCTACAACAGTTGGTATGCATAAAAGTTATATGCTTAGATCAAAACGATCTAAGAAATGTGTTGACAAAACATCATTTATCGTTTATACTAGTATAGTAAAATAAAGAAATGGAGAACAATATGGGTACATTAGTAGATACAAACACCGGCGAGTTTCTTGAGACTGGTGATCTTGGTAATCTGTTAGAGTATGTC
>ERZ651776.4195-NODE-4195-length-13534-cov-2.829457_pt1 | contig 13534 bp, 9 predicted proteins | sample MGYA00514761_ERZ651776 | MGnify/ENA metagenome assembly ERZ651776 | reverse complement strand
AACTTTATCTCCTAAAAAAACAACTGGAAGGAAACGATCTATCCGTCTTGATGAAAAATTCGGAGACCGATTGGGGGGATACCACAGTCACTGCTTTTGCGTACAAGAACTACGGAGTGCGATCCAACCGGTATCGATATTTCGTCTACTGGGACAGAACCGAAGAACCATTCGCCCACACGAAGGACTAGTGGGAATGTAATAACCATTCGGGTGATCCAAACTATACAAGGGTGAAAAAGGAAATGTTGAGAGGACTGCCCTTACATCATCAGTCATCTGGATCTACTCATGTGCCGCCAGCCCGAACACACATTTCTCCTTAAGGAAATCGGCTGCCCTGAATATTTACTGTAAGAAATAATCAAGCATAGACATTTACTTTTTTGTGGCCCTTCAGTACTAAAGTCACTGAATAAAACCACTTGTAATTTATGAAAAAAGCCTTCCTCCTTATCCACCTTTTCTTTGTACTTATCTGCGGAGCTAAAACTCCCAATATCGTTTTGATCCTTTCGGATGATCAATCCTACACCGATTATGGTTTCATGGGGCATCCGCACATCGAAACACCTCATCTCGATCAGTTGGCCTCGGAGAGTGCTTTGTTCCGCCGTGGGTATGTACCAACCGCCCTGTGCCGTCCGGCTCTTGCCACACTTGCGACCGGACTGTATTCCCATCAAAACAAGATTACGGGAAATAATCCTGCTAATACTCCTGAGAATTTAGCTCATGCCAAGAGAACGGGTAAAGACCCGAAGGAATTGATTATTTCTAATATCGACAAACATGGATGCCTTCCGCATTGGCTGGGAAATAAGGGATATGTCAGTCATCAGAGCGGAAAATGGTGGGAAGGACCTTACCAACGCGGGGGATTCACGGAAGGCATGACCCGTGGTTATCCGAAACCCGGGGGTAGACATGGTGACGACGGACTTAAAATTGGAAGGGGAGGAATGGAACCGGTCTTTGACTTCATCGATCGGTCGGTCAAGCAGGAGAAACCTTTCTTCGTCTGGTACGCTCCCTTCCTTCCTCATACTCCGCACAACCCGCCCGAACGTCTCCACAAAAAGTATCTGGCCAAGGGTGTGCAGAGCCGGGTTGCTCAGTACTACGCCATGTGCGAATGGTTTGATGAGACTTGCGGTGCCTTGATGAATCATATCGATCAGGCAGGTATCGCTGAGGACACTCTGGTCATTTATGTCACGGATAACGGCTGGGTTCAAACCGAGCAGGGTGGGTATGGTCCCCGCTCCAAACGCAGCCCTTATGAAGGTGGTACCCGTAACCCCATTATGTTCCGTTGGAAAGGTACCATTCCACCTGCCGACCGGACTGAACTTTGCTCTTCCCTTGATTTCGTTCCGACGGTACTGGCAGCAGCGGGCACAAAGGGGCCTCATGATTTTCCCGGACTCAATCTGCTTCCTCAGCTTAAAAGCGGGAAGAAGATTAAGCGGGACACCCTCTTTGGGGAGTCCTTTGCCCATGATATTGCTGATGTCAAAAATCCACAGGCTTCTCTTCTTCACCGTTGGGTAATCAAGGGTCACGATAAACTTCTTCTCACCTACGATGGGGCTCCCGGAAAGATGAAATACGCACCGGAAGACGGGAAACCCCAACTTTTTGATCTCAAAAAAGATCCCACCGAAAAAAACAACCTGGCCACAAAGAATCCAAAGCGGGTCAAGGAGTTGAGTGCTCTGCTCGATGAGTGGTATGTGCCCGAACAAAGAACAATGGGAAAAGTGTCTCCGGTGACTACCGGACCAAAGGCGGGAAATAATCCTAAAAAAAGGCAAAAAAGAAAAGAAGCTCCCGCCAATAAACAGTCGGCCAATCCTGCAGAATCAAAGCAACGCCCCAATTTTCTTTTGCTCTATGCGGATGATCAGCGCGACCATACCCTTTCTTTCCCATGAATAAAAAGAATATAATCCTCCAGACAATGGTATTCGCCTTCATATGCATGGTATCCTTTGCCGAGGAAAAGCAGAAACCCAATGTGGTCTTTATTATTGTGGATGATCTCAATGACTGGATTGGGGTGATGGGTGGACACCCGCAAAGCAAAACTCCGAATCTGGATGCACTGGCAGAAGATGGAGTCTTGTTCACCAATGCCCACTGCAACGCTCCCCAGTGTGGACCTTCCCGGGAAAGTCTTTTGCATGGTCTTTATCCGAAGAGTACTGGCAGGTATTTCAACAGTCCAAAAAGGATGCCTTTTTATGGTGATCAACCGACGCAGGGGATCACTTCTCCCAACGCACCGAAGAATCCATTTGTTTTTCACCAGCATTTCAAGGAACACGGATACCGGGTGGTATGTGGAGGTAAGGTCGCTCATGGAAACTCCAGAGATATCATAAAAAATGCGGATGAGTACTTGACTCGTCCACCAGATGTCCGTGGTAACTTTACCGATGAGAAGCCCAACCTATGGGGAGAAGGAGGGCCTCACAACCATGCAGACGAGAAAACCGGAGACTACAAGGTTGCCCAATGGGCAATCGAAGAATGGGGGAAAGGACTGAAAGCCGATAAGCCTTTATTTATGACGGTGGGCTTCTATCGGCCACATCGTCCGTTCAACGCCCCCAAGGCTTTTTTTGAAAAGTTTCCTCTGGCAGATATTCAGTTACCGCTGGTTCGGACGGATGATCTTGATGACCTGCCCCCTTATGGAAAGGCACTTGCCCGCTCCAATGCTCACAAGGATTTATTCAAGCCAAGGACCGTGCACGAACAGATTCTGCATCTCGGGGGCGAGAAGGAATGGAAGTACATGGTGCAGTCCTACCTCGCATGTATCAACTATGTGGATGTTCAAATCGGACGCTTGCTGGTGGAGCTTAAGAAAAGACCAGGGAATCGGGATACGATTATTGTGCTTACCAGTGATCACGGCTGGAACCTTGGAGAGAAAACCCACTGGTGCAAGGCAGCCATCTGGAGAGACACCACCCGGGTTCCCTTTATCGTTGTCTCTCCGGGAATTGCCAAAGACGGGCTTCGCAACAACCAGCCAATCTCTCATGTCGATATCTATCCAAGTCTTTGTGATTTTGCCGGTATTCCCAAGCCCACTCATTTGGAGGGGCGTTCCATTCTGCCACTATTGAAAGATCCATCAGCAACCCGGGATTTTGCTTTTCTCAGTTATGGCCCGGAGAACACCGCTGCCCAATCTGAAAGATATCGCTACATCAGATACGAAGATGGTTCCGAGGAATTGTACGATCATAAAAAAGATCCTCATGAATGGACCAACCTGATTGGGAATAAGAAGTATCAAAAACTTACCAAGAAGATGCGTGCCCAAGTACTGGCTTTTCAGAAGAAGTAGTAAGACAAGTAATTATGTGTAAGAGAAGAATTTTATGAAGACGATCTATCCTATATCTATATGTTTTCTCCTGCTCGGTTCAATCCTTTGGTCCAAAACAGGCAGCCCCAAGCCAAATGTACTCTTTATCTCCATTGATGATCTGAACGACTGGGTGGGTTTTATGGATGGACACTCTCAGGCAAAGACGCCTCACATGGATAGGTTGGCCAAGAGTGGCCGCAATTTCACCAACGCTCACTGCTCGGTTCCGGTGTGCACTTCCTCCCGTGCCTCGGTGATGTCGGGAATAGGTCCCATGACGCATGGCAGTTATGAAATCGGGCCCAAGTATGAGGAACTACCTGCTCTTGCCAAGGCACCCACCATTCAGCGTTATTTCAAGGATCACGGCTATTACACTCTCTCGGGTGGGAAGGTTCTGCACCATAACTTCGGGGGTCGTTTGACTGATGATATTGACCAGTCGTTGGGCCGGGCTCGCAGTCCGCGTCCCAAGAAGCCGATGAGTCGCCCGGCAAGCTGGAGCGGAGCCTGGGATTGGGGTGCCTTTCCGGAAACGGATGCGGAGATGGGGGATATTCAACTGGCCGAAGCAGCGGCCATGGCTCTCAAGGAAAAATATGATAAACCTTTCTTCATGTCGGTCGGGTTCTTTCGACCGCATGTTCCGCTATTGGTTCCACCCAAATGGTTCGAGCTATATGAGAAGGATAAGATCATTTTGCCCAATAACCCAAAGAGTGATCTCGACGACCTGCCCAAGAATTTTCTCACCATCAATGACTACGCCGTGGCTCCGACTCATGCCGAGGTTACGGGGAGTGGCAACCAACGAAGCCTGACCCATGCCTACCTTGCCTCGGTCAGTTTCGTTGATCATTGCGTGGGGATTGTATTGGCCGCCCTGGAAGCAAGCTCGTATGCGGATAACACCATCATTGTTTTGTGGAGTGATCATGGTTTTCATCTCGGTGAGAAACAGCACTGGGCCAAGCGTACCCTCTGGGAAGAATCGACTCGTGTGCCTCTTCTGATCAGTAGTCCCGGAATTAAACCGGGCAAGAAATGCAAGGAACCTGCCAGCCTGCTCGATCTTTACCCAACACTGGTGGACTTGTGCAAGCTGACCAAAAATGATCGGCTTGAAGGCATTTCCCTGGTCCCTCAACTCAAAGATCCAAATAAAGCCAGAAAGCATCCTGCCATTACATCCTCCTATTTTGGCAACCATTCGATACGGACCCGTGACTGGCGACTTATCTCCTACGAGGATGGATCCATGGAACTCTACGATCACCGAACCGATTCCGATGAATTTGTGAACCTCGCCCAAAATCCCAAGCATCAGAATGTGATCAAGAGATTGGCAAAATGGCTGCCTTCCAAAGCCGCTCCTGAGTTCAAGGAAAAGTCGGAGCGTCTGCGTATGCGCAAAAAATGAAAAGTTTGATTCCTTTTTTACTGACTCTTTTTCTCGCCATTTTCTTGTGGCTGGAAGGGCAGGCTAAGGATACTGAGCGGCCCAGCGTATTGTTGATCAATGTGGACGACTGGAATGATTGGAACTCCGTGCTGAAGGGCCATTCGCAGGCGATTACCCCCAATATTGAGCAGTTCGCAAAAAAGGGGGTCACTTTTAGTAATGCGATTTGTGCTTCTCCGTCCTGCGTCCCCTCGCGTCCCGCTCTCTTTACTGGGATTGCCCCGTCCCGTTCGGGAAATATTTCCAATGACAGTGGAAAGCGTCCGTGGCGCTTTTATGCCGGCGCCGAAACTATCACGATTCCAAAGTTATTCTCTCAAAACGGATGGGAGAGCATCGGTATTGCCAAAAACTTCCATCGGGGAGATGGCCCTGAATTTGATACTTACATTCCACCGTTCAAAACCCCGAAAAAACTAAAGAAGGTGGGTCTTAATTTAAACTCCTCTGCTATTTGGGATATTGCGGATATGCCTGTTTCAGAAATGGGCGACTACAAAGCCGCCAGTGCGGCGATAAAAACCATACAGTCACAAAAAGGCCCGCTCTTCCTGTCAGTTGGTATTTACCGTCCTCATGTGCCATGGATTGTGCCGCAAGCTTATTTTGATATGTACCCTCCAGAGTCGCTGAAGCTTTCCGAGCGGCGTGTAGAGGACTTGGATGATTTGCCTGAACGCCTGAAGCTTGTGGCTGGATTGGAAGCTAAGTTTGGAAAGGGGTATCATGAAAAGCTGGTAAGAAAAGGTTACGATAAGCAATTTGTACGGGCTTATCTGGCAAGTGTGACCTTTGCAGACGAACAGGTCGGACGGATTCTCGATGCATGGTACGCCAGTCCGTATGCCGAAACGGGCTATGTGGTCCTGTGGAGTGATCACGGTTATATGCTTGGTGAAAAGAACGCGTGGTCGAAAATCAAACCGTGGTATGATTCGTCGCACAGCAATTTCATGATTGCAGGACCGGGTCTGCCCAAAGGTGCGGTTTGTGGAAAAGCGGTTTCACTACTCGATCTCTATCCTACACTGATCGAACTGCTTGATTTGCCAAAGCCGCCACAGGCACTCGATGGGAACAGCCTGGTGCCACTTCTGAAAGATCCTGATGCCGAGTGGGATCATCCTGTACGGATGACCAGTCAGATGGATGGTGTCTTTTTTGAGTCCATTCTTTCCAATGATTTCCGGATGACGCGTTTAGCCACCGGAGAAACCGAGCTTTATAAACTCGCCAACGATCCGCACGAATTTACTAACCTTGCGGAGAATCGGAAATATGCACCAGTGATTGAAGAACTTGAAAAGCACTTGTCGTTCAGTTATCCGAAAATTCCTGCGGACGGATGGATTGAAGCTGAACTGATCCCCGCCCAGACATCGGCTGATTATCAACTCCGAGGGAATTGTCATTACACGCTTGCGGATACGGAAGCTTCTGGGGAGCGGCTTGTAAGTGCTCTCTTGTATGGGGGAGCGGGCAGTTACATTGAGTTTATTATCGACCTGCCAACTGCCGGAACTTACCGCCTCGAAGGAACGGTCGCCATGGGCGAGACATGCTCGGTATTTGTCGATGATGTGAAAAATGATGCGGCTCAGGCAGATGCGGGTTATCCGATGAAACGAATCGGCACCCTGAAGCCTTCCAAAAAGCTTACAGATGTTTCGATAGGAGAAATTCACTTTGATCAGCCCGGGCTTAAAATCATCCGCTTTGCGACGGAGAAAAAACAGGAGGTGAAATTGGATCGATTACGCCTGCTCAAAGACAGTTCCGCGACAAAGAAGAACAGCTATCCCTCCAAAAATAAATAATCCAGAAGTTGATTGATTTGTAAGAGAGGGGCGATCCATTAATTAATTAAATGTTCTTTAATTTTGTCGAAGTATTACTTTCATGAATCTGTAATAAAAGGAGGCAAGTGATAGCAATTTCTGGAAATAGTTGCTATCTACATCTCCTATGCCTGATTCCACCGATCCAGAACTAAGAAACGATTTCCTTCGTCTACTTGCCCAGAGCGAAGCAGCTATCCGTACTTTTTTACGGGCAATTCTCTATTCGCAATCGGATACGGATGAGGCTTTTCAAAACACGCTCATTACCTTGTGGGACAAGTTCGAAGAGTATGATGCAAAAAAAGACTTCAAGCCATGGGCTTTTGGAATCGCACGCTTTAAGGCACTTTCCATTATTCGCGATCGTCAGCGAGAGAAGCTGGTTTTTGGAGATAATTTACTGAATCAATTTGCGGATGATACGATTGCTGCAGGTGATCGTTATCTGACCCAAGAGGAAGCGCTTGATGGGTGTCTAATGAAACTTCCCGAGGATCAACGGGAATTTGTTCTACAGGCATACACCCAAGGCACTCGCATCGATCAAATTGCCCAACAACTTGGAAGAACTCCTATGTCCCTTTATAAAAAGCTTCAAAGAATTCGTAAGACACTGCTGGAATGCGTGCAACAAACGATGGCCAAGGAGAATACAATATGAATAAAGATAACCACTGGCATGATTTAATTCAAAAACACCTTGGGGGGATTGCCACTCAGGAAGAGTCCACAGCTCTGGAGAAGGCACTCGAGACTGATTCCAATCTACGTAGCTTATACCTCGATTATGCAAATCTCGACATGGCACTAGGATCTAGTGCCGAAGCGGCCAAGGCTCTGCAGGACGCACAAGTGATTCCGAGTTCTTCTCGAATAAAAGAACCAAAGCCTGTGACGCGATCCTTGCGGCCTCTTACAACTGCGGTGGCGGGAGTATTAATCGGAGTCTTGAGTTCCTCCGTTGTCTGGGCTTATGCGGTTTCCCAAGCGCCTGAGCTGCCAAGTGTCCCCGTACCATTGGTCGATTCAGGTTTTGAGAATCTTAACTCGCCAGTGGCTTCCGTCCTTCCGCGGACCCTTAACCGTTGGAACGGGGATGCTTCCCATGTTGTTTCTTCTGGATCTTCCGGTGTAGAGCCAAAAGAGGGAAAGTCGATGTTACAAATGTTGGAGGTTGAGCACAGAAAATGGTCCCGTATCGAACAAATTGTGGATGTTAGTCATCTCGTACGGGATCAGGGAGGTGCGGTTGAGTTCTCTGCGTCTGCTTTGTGCGATCGAGCCCTTGAGCGAAGCAAGATGATTCTCGTACTTCGTGCTTTTACTATGAGTAGCGAAGAAATAAACGGAAGTACTCAGGAGTTAGACGATCAGGTTACCAGTTCGGCCCGTAAAGCGGTTTTTATTCCGGCAGGCTCAACAGAATGGCATACCACGAATTTAAGAATGGATTTGCCACCGAATACGAAAACATTGGTGTTCTCGATTGCTGCGGTAAATCTTCCTGAAAGATCCAAGGGCACAGCACGCTATATTGACGATATTAAAGCAATCATCATAAGCCAAACTCCCTCTTTTGCCACTCAACAGTAAAACTAACCATGATAAAGAAACTACTAGTTTCCTCATTCTTATATGTCTTGTTCTCGGCAGGTGCCCAGTCTAAGCAACCTAATGTAATTTTCATGCTTGCTGATGATCTCGGTTATGGGGACTTGAGTAGTTATAATCCTGAGTCGAATGGTGTGGCTCCTAATAATACGCCGATTCGTACCCCGAATCTCGACCGCATGGCCCAAAACGGGGCCCGGCTTACTGATTTTTATTCCGCCGCTCCCATCTGTTCACCTTCCCGCCGTGCCTTGTTGACTGCCCGTTACCCGAACCGTTTGGGTGAATGGGCTGAAGCCTACCGGGGATCGCCCGATGGCGTGGTTGCCTCCCGGGATCCGACGATCGGGATGTGGTTGAAGCAGGCTGGATATTCGACCGCGGTCTATGGAAAGTGGAACATCGGTGAAGTGAAGGGAATTTCCTGGCCGGGAGCCCACGGATTCGACGAATGGCTGATCATTGATCACAATACCGGTTACTTCCAGCACCAGAATAAGAACAAGGAGTGTCAGGGTCGTCCGATGCTTTTTAAAACCGGTGGTGAACGGATCACCCATCTCGAAGGACAATACCTAACTGATATCTGGACGGACTTAGCGGTCGATTTCATTAAGGAAAATCGAAAAGATCCATTCTTTCTCTATTTGCCCTGGTCCATTCCGCATGCACCGTTACAGGATCCAGCTTTAGATCCATCCACTGCCTTTGATGCAGGTCCCAAATCGAATACGCCAGAGGGTAGGGAGGTGTATGTGAAAATGGTTGAGCATCTAGACTCACGAATTGGGAAAATCTTTAAGACCTTAAAAAAAGAAGGGCAGCTTGATAATACGCTGATCATTTTTACCAGCGACAATGGTGGTATGCTCTCCGGTAATTGCTGGCCATTGAAAAAAAGTAAACAACATCTTGAGGAGGGCGGTATTCGTGTGCCCTGCCTCATACAATGGCCAAAGATTATTCCACCCGGTACCGTGTCGGGTCAGTCTTCCATTATGATGGATGCTTCTGTAACCGTATTGGAAGCGGCAGGTGCTGGTAAGTACGTGCCGAAGGATCGTACACTTGATGGAATCAATCTTCTCCCTGTGTTAACCAACAAAGCTGAAGTTGATTCGGAGCGTGTTTTTGGCTGGCGACGTCGTGATTGGGGGGCAACTGGAAACTATTTGAGACAGGAAGCCTATCGTTCGGGTGACTGGAAACTGATTCGCACTTATAAGTATCTCCGAAATAAGAAATGGTCCGCTGAGTACAATGACGAACTTTTTAATCTCGGGCAGGATATTGGTGAAGTTGAAAACCTTGCCGAAAAAATGCCCCAGAAATACAAGGAAATGAAAACTTCCTTTGATCAATGGAAGACTGAAGTGGTAAACTTGGAACCGGATTTCTTTATTCCATTACGAGATCAACTTGGTTCACCTGAAAACCTGCCGGACGACATTGTACTGGAATTCAATTCCAGAAGTTTCGAAGGAAAGATTCACAAGGGCAAAACGGATGGATTGGTTTCCGATCCGGTGAATGTAAACGGGATTTGTAAAGTATTGGTCAAGGCTGGTGCCACGCCGCCTATTCTGTATTCGATTATGGATGTGGATACCAATAAATATTCAAAGATGAGATTTGAGATGAAAATTTCGAAAGGAATGGAAATCGGTGCCGGACGGGCGGTGCTCAGGCATACCAACTGGAAGGGGGGTGACCTTCCATTCAAGCCAGTTGCTGACGGTCAATGGCATGAGTATGTTATCGATTGTACCGAGTCAGATGCCTGGTCGCGGTGGTCATCACTCGGCCGTATTGGTATTGCTCTCCCGGTGCCCATAAAAGGTGAAGTCGAGATTTCCTTTAAATCGATCAAGTTGTATTAATTAATGATACGCAGTAAAGAGTACTCTTCACAAATCGGGAAGTTTGGAAACAAAAGATGTGACCATCATTAAGTGCTGAATCAAACTTGCCACACTCTTTTTTGATCTTTAGAAAATATACCAACTCTCACTCCTTTTAACCTAATACAAATATCTTATATTCATGGCTGCTTCATCTATTTTACCTGAAAAACTTCACGAATACCCACAACTGGATGTGATCGACGGATCGGGCGGAGAATCCGCAGCCGTTCTCGATGACTGTCTTAACCATAATGGTGGCGTTTTGCCCCTTATACACCGTTATGCCGGAAGAACTTTTTGTTCTCCAGGTAAACGTCTCCGTCTTTCAGAGGATTCCTATCATCCTGATTACATGGGCGGAACCGGACTGGATGAAGTTTGGATGGGCTGCACGGTTCCCATTGTAACGGGTGTTGTCGACACGCGTACAGGCAAAGCTCCCTATCGTGAAGGGGAATCCCATGTTCTTACCCCCAGTGGGCAGGTCATTTCTTTACAGGACTTAATCCTTTCCAGTCCTGAGTCCGTGATGGGTGAGAAGATTACCGCCTTTTCCAAGGCCCTCTATGGCGATCCAACCTGGCCGATTGTTTCCAAGAAGTTCGATAACTTAAATCCTATCCCTCACCACCTTCATTGGTCGAAGTGGGAGGTCTATGATATCAATTCCTTCGACAACCCGGGCGTGAGCCCCTCGCATTATCATACCACGGCCATGGGACTGTACCCTTTTGTCACCAAGGACCAGTTTCTTGCCTGCATGAAAAGTTTTGGACAGGGGGAATATAACGGAGTTCGGCATTTGTCTCCTCACACGATGATGCACATTGATAACGGCTTTGTTATGCCCAATGGAGTGCTTCACTCACCGACAGACCTTTGCACACATGAGGTGCATGTTACCATGGATGAGCATTTCCTGGCGGAGGACCTTACCCTGGATGGAAGTATCGGAGCCGCGGATGCCTTCTATGCATGCCGTGAAGAGGATTATCCTAAAGATCGTCATGAAGACTGGGAATATTTGGTCGAGAAATTTGATTTTGAAGCCAATCAGGATCCTGACTTCGTTCAGAAGAATTCCCGTCCCGCGATCACTGCGGAAGAATTCGCTGGTGACGGAGTGGATGCAAAATGGATTGTATACGGTAAAGTTCTTGGCGACCAGAAGGTTTCGATTCTTCGTCTTACCATAGGCCCAGGGCCTAAGACGACTTTTAGTCCGGAGTGCCCCGCATTGTTCCACACCAATGGAGGAAGCGGTCGCATTGGAAAGCTCGAAGTCCGTTACAATCAGAACATGAAGCTTGGCGAGATCTACCCAGAGATCGGATTCATTACGCAATCTGCCCTTTCGAGTGGTGGAGTTGAAATCGAGAACACCGGTTCCGAACCGCTCGTGTTGACCTTCGATTTCCCGCAAAACGCCCATTCACAGACACCTGGTGTTACAGGTGCGTAGGAGTCTTCTTGGGTCGCACGCCCTTAAACTTCCCCTTTCAAGGGCTCGACCTAATAGTGTGCTCAGTTGGGACATATTGAGTTGCGTTAAACGGGTACGCGAGGTCGATCCTGAAAAAAAGAGCAATTCGGGATAAACTTAAGCCACAAGAAATTTTGTAAGGTTTCGGGTTCGAAAGACATTTAAGTCTACTAGTAAATCTGGTATTAAAATCTTATGAATCGACGAAACTTTTTTAAATCAAAGATTGCAGGGACTGCGATCCTGGCATCTTCCGGTCTGGTCTGCAAGGCGAGTGCGGAAAATCAACCCACGGTTAATGAAAAGACATCTATGCTTGATGTGGATGTACTGGTCGTCGGTGGGGGATCTGCCGGACATGTGGCGGCGATACAAGCAGGGCGTCTCGGAGCCAAGACAGTTCTGATCGAAAGAAATTCCCAGTTGGGTGGAACCACCACCACCGGAGGGGTATGCTTTCCTGGTCTGTTTCATGCCTGGGGTAAACAGGTCATTTCGGGGATCGGTTGGGAGTTGGTTGCTAAATCAGTAGAGGTCGATGGCCGAAAACTTCAGGATTTTACCAGAAATCACCGGTCACATGTTCCGTACCATGTGGATCTTAATGGACAGTTGTATTCGCTTCTGGCCGAGGAAGCCTGCCTGGATGCAGGGGTGTCACTTGCTTATTATCAATATCCGGAAAAGGTCACTCAGAATCCCGATGGTTGGCTGGTAGAAGTAGGAGGACAGGGGGTAAACTATCAACTGCGTTGTAAACAGATCATCGATTGCAGTGGGAATGCCACCGTGGTCGGTATGCTTGGGTTAGAGCGTTTGCGTGAAGATGAGCGTCAGCCCGGCACTCAGGTAGTGGTTTACAAGGGCTTGGATAAAGATGTGGTCAGTAAGAACGCCAAGCAGATTCAGCAAATGTACGATCAGGCGGTTAAGGAAGGTCGATTGAAAAAGGGGGATACTTGGAGCGGCAAAGCGATGCAACCCATCCGCAGCACCAGAGGGAATGTGAATCATATTTTCGGTGCCGATTCCACCGATGCGGGTACGCAGACTCAAACCAACCTGGCCGGCAGAAAATCGGTTCTCCGCATGCTCAAATTCCTCAAGACGATTCCCGGCGGTGAGAATGCCAGTATCGACAGGATGATGAATGAAACAGCGACCCGCGAAACTTTTCGAATCAAAGGGGAGAGCACCATTACGGTCAATGATTATCAAAACGGCAGGAAATTTGACGATGCCCTGTGTTATTCCTTTTATCCAATCGACTTGCACACCAAGAATGGAGTGGTTCCCAAGCATTTGAAGAAGGGAGTGGTTCCAACTATTCCGCGAGGATCCCTGATCCCGAAAGGATCGACGAATCTGATGGTTGCTGGTCGTTGCCTGTCCAGTGATCGTCTTGCCAATTCTGCGGCTCGGGTTCAGGCATCCTGCATGGGAATGGGCCAGGCCGCAGCCTGTACCGCCGTGCTTGCCGCCAAGTCGTCTGTAACTCCAAAGGAAGTTCCATTGGGCGAGATCCACTCGCTCTTACGCGAACATGGGGCAATCGTACCTGCATGATCCTTATCTAGCCCCCTTTTTATAATATGAAGTTCTTAATCTTTCTTGCTCTCCTCTTTATTTTAGGGTCATCGGTCAATGCACAAGCCAAGCCCAATGTTTTGTTTCTGGCCATTGATGATCTTAATGATTGGATCGGTTGTCTGGGTGGCCATCCGCAGGTCAAAACGCCCAATTTGGACAGACTGGCGGCTCGCGGAACTTTGTTTACCAATGCCCATTGCCAGGCACCCGTATGCAACCCCTCCCGTACCTCCGTCATGCTCGGGCTCAGGCCAT
>ERZ651776.4194-NODE-4194-length-13537-cov-3.912259_pt1 | contig 13537 bp, 18 predicted proteins | sample MGYA00514761_ERZ651776 | MGnify/ENA metagenome assembly ERZ651776 | reverse complement strand
AAACCGCGTAGTATTTGTGAGTTCCTGTTGCCGTGGAATCCGGCCAATACTCCTTCATAAAAGAAGTGTCTCTAAAATCTAAAAACGTCTGGTTTCCATTTATCGTAACCATTAAGTAACGGTGAGTCAGAATGTCCGATGGAGCCACCAAGAATCGGTTGTTTGCAGTCGTGTTAGCCGTTGCCTCTAGCTTAAAAACATCAAGGTCGATGTCCCGAAGAATCCTATTCTCCGCCATCGTAATAAACGTATCTATGACCGCATTGGTAAACACATTACTGTCTACCTCGGTATAGTTACGGATGTTTGTCACTAGTTCATCATAAGTCATGTAATCACCACCGTGACCGTTCCAAGTATGCCTACTCCCTCAACTGCAATCGCAGCAGGGGCAGGCTGCATTGAACCCGGCACTGTCTCGAAAGGTGTATCCCCGCCTGCGTTATTTACAAACACATTTAAGGGCTCTGTTCTATCTGGGCGAGGATTTTCAAGAGCAATCGCATCGCCCCTGTACTTTAAAGGGGTTAACTGGGGCTCTTTTGGCTCGTAATCCTCAGGGCATACCATAAACCCTTTCCAATTCTTTTTTAGAATCTGATAGGGATATCGTTGCCCGCAATAATCACAAAGGCCATAAGAATATTTACCCGTTGCCTGACTCACGCTTAAAACCCTACATCGGGCAACACATAAGTACTGGCAGTGTCTCTATCTTCCTGTGCCGCTCGATCAAAATCTTGCTCGTACATCTGCTGCAATGCTCCAGTTCTATCCGGTGCATACTTTAAAGACAGCATATAAGCTAATCCCGAGGCTAGGCACGGGAGAAATCTGAAATTAACGTCCGTAGTATTGGTGTAATTTCCGGCGTCCTCCATGCGGCGTATACGGTAGTAAACCAACGTATACGCCTTGTCCGCAGCAGGGTACAGGTAAACTTTCGGGGCACTTGTGCGCTCGACGTATATCTGCGACGGCCTTGCCTGAGTAAGCTTGTTTGGCACGTTAAGGTATTCTTGGCGCCCAATTCGCTCTAGGTTTATATCTTGCTGCTGACCGTTAGTTGTTTGACGGATAACTGCTGTCAAAACATTGACAGTGTCTGTTGGCAGGGATATTTCAGCGTCGCCTTGAACCAAAGCATAAGTAGCCTGCTCTATAGTCCAGAGGTTGAGGCCTCGGTTTGCCCAGTCCAAAAACAACAGATTTAACGACCGACGAGCCGAGTTAAGCTGATAGCCTGCAGTCATCTGCATGCCACAACGCTCGAACGCCTCTTCTACGAGGTCGTCAATCGATAAATTAAAGTCTGTTGTTCCTGAAGTAGCCATTACTTATACATCATCCCGCCGCCCATTTTCTTTTTGACATCTCCGCCCTTATTCATCATGACGGGGTCGCCCACTTTACGACTAGGCTTAGATTGAACTTTATTTCTAGGACCCGTTCCTACGCATCCTCCGCCTCTAGTAGCGGCACCCATTCCACGTCCGGCCATGTTACTTACCTCGTTTGGTTGTACGACCCTTGTGGGCCGAATCTTTCATAATCGTGCCATCCGGCATGCGGTGGTAGCCCTTCTTGACTATTCCCCCATCCTTCTTGGCTACGGGCTTAGCGGTTTTTGCGGCTTGTTTAAATGCGTTTGCAGTGGGGGCACCTTTGGCTCCTACCTTCCGCATTTTCTCGCCTGAACCCGCTGCAATACGCGCTTTCTTAGCCGCGATATTGGCATACAATCCTTTTTTAGCTACCATTTTTTACAGCTCCAGTATCGTGCTGAAAACTTATCTTTTGCCGTGTCGCAGTTATGCCTAGCACGGAAATTGGCTCGACGCTCTGGTATGGCTTTTTTGATCGTCATATTCGGATCGCCAAACCTGACCAGTTTTACGTCGTCGCCTTTCTTGGCTAAAACAGCAAACTTCTTACTTCCACCAGAGGTCCTCTTGGGCTTGTTGTAGCCAGAAAAAGTCTCTCCACGATAGGACACACGCCCAGAAGGCGTGCGTTTAACCGCTTTAGTGGAAGCCATTAGGCTGCCGCTCCACCCGCATATACCAGAGTAACACTAGTTATCTGGACATCGGTTGCGTCAATAAAAGCACCTGAATCAAACAAGGCTCCGCCGTCTGGGATATCTATCTCATATTGTCCGGCTGCTGCAGGGGTATGGATAGTGATTAAAGACGTGGCCGAGTCCGTTGCACCGTTTCTAATTTCAAAAGAAGAAGCAGTGGCTGTACAGGTGTAATAGATGCCATACAGGCGTGTCCGGCCCGATATTGCCGCTGTGCTGATAGCTGCTGCACCCACAGGTACTTTGGTTACTAGCTCAATGTTACTTGCGCTCATAAGTTACTCCTATTAGCTAAGAGCAGCGCCCGTAGCAGTAACCCAAGCAGCGCCTGTGTTAATTACTAGACAAAACTCGTTATTGCCTGCGCCATTATCGCTAACGATGTACACCGTACCAGCGGAAACAGAAGCAAAAGCGGGAAGATTAGCCGTAGTTACAATAGGAAAATCAAAACCATTTGTAGAAACGACGGGACCTGAAAAGGTAGTTATAGCCATTTTGAAACCTCACATGCGAGTTATGGGGCGTATCTGTCTGCATGTCGTCAGCCGGAAGCTGTCAGATACACCGGTTAGTTCCGGATTTAGGTAAGTATATAACACTTATTTAGCTAACGCACAAACAAAAAAACCCGTCGATTAGGACGGGCAATATCTCAGGGGAAGATATAAGGCAATATAACACTAAATTTAAGACAAAAGAAAGGGGGCCGAAGCCCCCAATCTAGCACCTTTTGCTTATTAAGCGCCGGGTGAACCGAAGATGCCTAGTGGGTCAGATACGCCGAAGCTGTATCGCTCACGAGCCTTATATCGGCTGTTACCTGTGTCAAAGTCTGCATCCATGCTAGTTGCCATAGATGAACGGACAAAGTGCTTCAGGCCATTCGGGATGTCAGTCATCAAGAACCAAGCATTGGTATCAGTCAGGTAGTTATTAACTTTATAACCACCGGGGATTGAACCGTTGTTGTTCAGTGCGTTGATGTCGTTATCCGCTGTAGCCACACGAAGATCAGTATCCAACAGGCGAGTAGCAACGAATTGCAGTGCCGGTGGGATAACAAGAGTCTTAGGCTTAGCAGCAATAAGCAACCCGCGCTCATCAGTCCAACCAGCGATCTGGATAACAGCCGCTTCTAAAGAAGCTTCGTTAAGGTCAGCCGCAACAGCAGGACGGTTTGAGTTAACACCGCCAGATACGAGAGGGTGAGCAGTTGAACAGAGAGTCTGTCCATCACCGTACGTAGTACCAGCAGCAAACGCGTTATTTAGGATGCTAGCACCCTTAGTTTGCTTAGTGTACGCCATAGCGCGGGCAAGTGCCTTTGTATAGCGTGAAGAGAGTGAATCGTAGAGATTATCTTCGATTGCTTCTTCAGTAAGCGAGAAACCCATTGCAACTGTCTCGTGAGTGTAACGAGCAGTCCAAGCTTCTTGCGCGTTGTCATACTCGATTGCAGAACCTTCACCCTTAACAGGTGCGGCACTGAAACCAGACAACTTAGTTTCTTCCTCGAAAGACCTATCCGAAGATTCAGTCTCGAAGATTTCAGCAGCCTCATCGCCATACTTAGCGTATTCGAGACCAAAAAGGGCGTTTAGACCCGGTAGTAGCTCCTTAAGGAGTTGCGCTCTTGAAATAGCCATTAGTCAGCCTCCTTATACGCCGGTTGTGTTGTTGTACTGATGCAGGTTGATCTTAACGATCAGCTCCACAAAAGTATCAGCAGCGGTTTTAGTTTCGTCTACTGTGTCGATAACTCGCACAACTAGACCTGCGGTAGCAGCTTCTGAACCCGCTAGTACAGAAACAGCAGAATTACCAGTAGCGGTATCTCCAGTTCCTTGGATTACAGACATGTTAGCACCTACAGAAGCGCGAGCCGCCGAAGACATAGCACTAGCATTGTCCGTTACAGCTACTTTAAACGCTGCTAGTGGGTCGTCAACTACGATAGCAAAAGCTTCAGTAACGCTAGTGCCGGGGTAGTACTGAGCCGGTGTGAACTGACTCAATGAATTGACGTACTGAACACCTACACAGACGCCCGCAGGGGAACCTGTAGTGGTACCAGTAAACTTCTCACATGTGCCTGCCGCTACGATTCTTACCAAATCACCTGCAAAGATAGCCGTGTTGTAGGTGCTCGCTATAGGAATAAGGCGAGTTTGACCTGCATAAGGCATACCGTCTACACGGTTAATTGGCTGAAAGCCGTAGGGAGCACTGACTGTTGGATAAGCCATTATAAATCACTCCTAAAAATAAGTTAATTTCCTTTGCCGAAAGTAACCTTTGTCTTCCTATCGTTAAATATAGGCATACGAGGGTCGTTTTCACGCATCAGACTTTGATCGACAGATCGCATTTGAGATTCCGTTAAGTTTTCGTAGTACTCAGTGCGTTCTTCGACTAGTTCTATTGGGGCCTTACACAGCATTAACCCACCAACAATGACATTATCTTTGAACCGTGCGTCGGCAACGGCGTCACTAAATATCTCGGGGTGGTCTTCTGCGCGTACTGGCTCCCAACCTTCACGTAACTTTGAGGATACATTAGTGGAATCAGGTTGACCCATAGTGCTTACACGAACCCAGTGAAACTTGTACCCCTCTTGAGGAATGGGATCAGGCAACACTGTTGGCCTACTCCACGCCTTTTTACGTACAGTTTTTTCACGGGTTTCCGCGTCTCGCTTAAGTCTATTTTCAGCCATTATTGTTTCCTCATTAATTCAGCAGCCTGTTTGGCGTAAGTTTCCAGTGGGACTCCAAGTTTTTTTGCGATAGCTATTTGTGACTGCGTTAGCCTAATTTTTTTAGGCGCTGTGCTCCGCGTAGCGGGTGCAACCACATTGCTAGATTTTTGCTTGGGTGCCTCTGGTTCATCCTCTATCCCATCATCAAATTGATCGGGAAATACTTGTTGCATACGAGTGTTAATTTTCTCGTAGTAAGTATCAGTTTTGGGGTCTATCCCCTCTTTTGTTAACTTGTTATGCAACCCCAATGCAAAGGCAGTCATTTCGTCGTCTGAGCCGAACCACGGGTTATTATCGCGCCACGCTTCTGCTTTTTCGTCTCGCTGCACTTGAGGCTGGGGTGCCTCTACCTGCGTTTGTACAGGAGTAGTTGTTGATTGTAAAGGGGTTTCTGTTTGAGCTTCTGTGGGCTTTTCACGCATTCCGTTGGCTCTATTAACCATCAACTGCGCGTTATTCATAACTTGTTGAGCTTCTACTACTGCATCAGCGTCGCCAGATTCGTAAGCCTGTTTGTAGTTATGTTTAGCGGCCCCCAGTTCCGCTTCTGCTTTCTGTTTAGCCGCCGCTATCATAGCGTTGTAACTACGAGCACTAGTGGTTTGGAGTTTTTTGTTTTCTTCTATCAAGTTTTTAGTGTACGTTTCGAGAGCTTCTCGCTCACGCTGGGCTTCCTCTTTAGCTCTACGCTCGTCGTGGTAGCCCTTACTAAAGTGTTTGATACGGTTTTTAACTTTGTCAGAGTAGTTTTCTAGTTCTTCGTTAGTAACTTCCTCTGGTGGTGGAGACGCTTTTCGCCCACGATCAGCTTCTGGGGTATCGTCCTCTACCTCAATTTCTACTTCACCCGCTTGGATAATGTTCTTATCTTTAGCGGACTTCATGTCTTCTCGCCCCACAGCACCTGCTACTTCAAGCGGCGCGTCTTCTTCCACAACATCTACTTCAACCTCTTGAGTTGCTTCATCTTTATCAGGATCGGGAAATTCAAATTCTACATTTTGTCTAGGCATGGTCTACTCCTTATGCACGCGAAACAGCTCGCGGATCGTCTACGACGGCTTCAATAGAGTCGTCATTCATTAAGCGAAATTCCTGATTCCCCACCTTAAAACGCGTGCCGGTGTTGGCTCGGAACATCACATGGTCACCTACTTTGCACCAAGGCCCAGTAGGGAAACGCTCTTTATCGCTGTATGCTTGCTCGCCCATATCAAGCACAGACCCCACAGTAGACAGGATATATTCCTCTCGACGAGTAGATTCTGCCTTGAGAAGCCCGCTTTCCCCGAAAGTATCTTCGACGTTAGGCAGGGCAATAAGCACCCTATACCCCACAGGCTTAGGGATAGAGGCTTCTAACTCTGCCTCTTTTACCGCTTCTACTTCGATACGCTCGCTTCTTTTTCGTTCTAATGCAGTCATTGCGGGGGTTGTTTCGGCAATAGCGTCTACCCCACTAACGGTTACTGTTTCAGTCATCTTCGTCATCCATATAGTTACGCGAAAGGTCACCTACTTCTCTTAATGCAGCGTTTAGACCTCGAATCACACCACACACCTCCTTATACTCGGCAAAGTCTTTAGGACCCCCCGAGGTTAAGAATTCTTCGCTAGAGCCTTTAAGCTCTGTTAATTTTTCGTTCAGCACGTCAAAGACGGTTGTAGCCAACGGATCACCTCCTTATTGGGGCCTTTGCCCCTCCTTTCTAGCTTTAGCTAAATCTAGTATAGCTTTCGCCTCGTCCAAATCGTTCTTAGCTTGCGCTTGTTCGTTCTGCGCTGCTATACGGCTCGCTTCAATAGTAGCGGTGGTTTGGGCTTTTTCTGCATCAAGCTGTAGTTTTGCCGCGCCAAGTTGCGTATCTGCTTGATCTTTCTGGGCTTTACGCTGCTGCTCAGCCTGTTTAATTTGCAATTCTTGCTGCTGCATCTGGATGATGGGGTCTTGGGCTTTTTGCTGGGCCTGCTGCTCTGCTGCTGCGGCCTGTTTTTGTTGTGTAAGCTGTTTAGCACCGTCCGAGATAAGTCGAGCAAGAAGCACTTCGTCTTTCTCATCTAACTCTTCATTTGGAGGAGGGAGAGGTACGCCAAGTTTAGTTTCCATCTGGCTTCTATAATCAAAGGCAATATGCTCAGCTATGTGGGCATTAAGCGCCGCCATAATTTGCTGAGCTGCTGGGTTTTGCCCAACAAACGCCATGATCTGCGGGTCTTGCATAAAAGCTTGGTGAGCAGCGATATGCGCTGCATGGTCTTGATAAATAAACGCTTTTATCGGCTTGCCAACTATAGCGTTCATGTTTTCGCTTACCGGATCGGTAGGTTTAATGTCGTCTTTAGTAGGCACAAGTTTGTCGGCGTTCTTAATACCTAAAACCTCAATCATTTGGCGATGGAGCTGGGGTAAGTTGTATATTTGGGGGGTAGCCTGCGCCATCTGCAACACGGTTTGGTACTGCACAACGCGTTGTGCCATCGTGCTGCTATTGGGATCACTGACAGGAATTACTTCCACCATAGCGTAATCGTCGCGTCTTGCGCGAGGTTCACCACGGTCAGGCACATACATATACTCTTCGGGGGCGTACTCAGCGATGATCTTTCTTAGGAGTTTAAACTCCTGCTTCATCGAGTAATGAACACGGGATTGCACCGCAGCCATTGGTTTGAGCGTACGCTCTAGTAGCGCAAGAGTAGTTCCAACAGGAGCATTAGCACTCATGTCGGATATGTTCATGTCTGAGATAGCCCCTAAACGACGGCCTTCTTCAGTAATTTGTTTGAGCAAAGCAAAAAGAGTTTGACTGGGTTCTTTATAGGGCATCGGCATAATGTTGTCGCGGATGCTGCCAGAAGGCACGTCTACATCACGAAACTCACCGGGACCAATTGGTGTGTCATCGCCCTTAACGCGTAGTCCCCGAGATTTAAGGCCGCCGGGTAGATTGGATAGCGTTCCAGAGTCCACTAGCTGACGAATAATGCTAGTGCCAGCGCGAGCGTAGCCACCAATAATATGGATTAAACCAAGGCCATAGAAACCAAATCCGGGGACATAGGCGTAATGGACAAAATGTTGACGCTTGAGCGTCAAAGAATCGTCGGGGTTCCAGTTACGACGTACGGCTAGTACCTTGCCCGTACCCTTCTCAAGCGTTACTACATAAGGCTTTGCGACTTGCATGGAGTCTTCGCCATCTGCCCCGTCTACACCGTCAATATTCAGGTCAGCGTGCACTTCAAGCACGGTATAGCGGTCATCAGAAGTTAAAGAAACGCCTGATTGCTCTGCTTTAGCCTCTTCAACATCGGAGAAAAACGACACAGGGTCACCTAGCTCTACTTCTCGATAGAACCCAGCAGCCTGTAGCTTAACCATTTCGTTTTTCGTTTTACGCATAACATGAGTAACGCGCTCTGCGGACTCAATATTAGAGGCACCGTAGGGGACAATCACGTCTTCAGCAGGGATATATAGGGCAATTTGACGTCCCAAGCTAGGGTCAAAATAAACTTTCTTAAACGCCGAACCAGCTAAACCTAGTGAGTACAGTAGTCGCTCATGCTCGGGGCGGTACTCGACCATAACCTCAGTCAGTTCGTAATTCATATCTGTCTTAACACGTAAGGCAGCGTCTTCTTTATCCTTAGTAATTTCTCCTAGAACCTTAGTCTTTACAGGACCGGCAGCAGGAAAAGTCTCGCTCATGGCCTCCGCTTGGAACCGGATAGCAGCTTCTGCTAGGACGTTAGAGTACACACCACAGGCGTTTTCCCAAGGCTCAGTACGCTCCTCGTACTTCATGCCCAGCACGTCAAGGCCCGCAACATAGCTATCTGCCCAGTCACTTCGAGCTGCCATATCACCTTCTACGGCCTCACACAGATCGCCAGAAATTTCTTCCAATTGGTTGTCTTCTAAATAGTCGGCTAAATTCGCATCGAACGGGGCGGCGTCAATCTCTGTGGTTTCTTCGCCAAAACTAATCTCTACACTACCGTCTTCCAGCTCAACCATAACGGGCAGGTCTTCGTCAGTAGCGATAGCCATTTCTATTACAGCATCCGGCTCGCCCATTTCTTCGATGCCTTCGGGCATGTCATACAAACTTTTTTCAATTGCCATCTTAGTTGTCCTTAGTCTCGGTGCAACCCGTAGATTAGTTTTTCAAGAGTTGCCATTGCTTCCGGGTCGCGGTACTTTGTTATACCGTACTGCTGCTCCCTCTCTGGGGTTATAAAATCATTTAGCTCACTAGCGTATTGCATATAATCTTTCAGTTCTTGCCGCTGCTGCTCGGGTATATTGAGTGCATCTATAACCCGGTGATCCTCTGATCGCTGCATAGTCTCAAAGCGTTTTTCCTTTTGCCTTAAGGCTTTTTGGTTAGGGACATAGGAGGAATCTTTTAGTGCATCCCTACTGGAGTTCTCGAAGTCTTCTTTTATGGGGTTTGCATAACCCCTGTGGGTAAGTTCATGCCACAGTGTATTAGGTGTGCCCCCAAGAAACTCTCCTTCAGGGTCGCCGTACTTTGTCCTGCCGTGCGTCGCGGGTCGAGGGTATTCGTTGTCTCGAAATGCTTGCGCGTCACCTCTTGAGTCGTTTTGGGTCGGTGCAAAAATCGCTACTCCCGCTCCGGGCTGGGGAGGACTGGCACCTTCTAGCCATTCAAGTTCCTCCATCCCCAATGGAAGTCCCTCAAACTTTTCTAAGCTACCTCCTGTGCCTTCAATCGGATAGTATCCCCATGTGCTAGGACGTGTGAAATTAGAATTCGGGTCTGTCTGGCCTTCTCTTAGGTCGTATCGAGATATAGTAGCGGTGTTGTCTCCAGCGCCGTAGCCAATTAGCGCCATCAACCCCCCTAAGCTATCAAGTTGCTGGTGAGGCGGTAGTTTCGCTATGTTATCCTCCATAAACTGTCTTATTTCGGGCGAGGTATTTGCAAACACTCGATCATAAAATTGATCTAGGTCCATATCATACCGTTCGCGTATTTCCTTTTGGAGGAGAGTTACCCCCGCTTTTGGGCCACGCGCAAGTAACATCTTTTCTGCCCAACTTCCTGCTAAGGGGCCATCGGTTCTTCTCGTTGTCTCTGCCATTAGTAAAATCCACCGCGATGTCTATACAAAGGCTCGCTCTCGGCCTCGTCGGTCGGTAGGGATATGAAGCCACCTTGCCTAAACCGCATCAACGCCATTATAGTTGTGTCCACTAAGTCATCATTAGACATGAACGGGAAGCCCGCAACTTCCTCAACTACTTCTTCTGCCCAACGTGTTTGGGGAACCCACACAAGTCCAGAGCGTACTATATCAGCAACAGAGTTTAAACGTGCAGTTTTATCCCCCGAGCCTCTGTGCGGTGTATATTCTTGGACCATTAGCCCAGACCTACGCATTTCTTGGTATAGAGGTGTACCACTACTCTTTTTCTCCACAATAAACGCATCTGGCTCCCATTCTTCGTACTGCTCCATCGCTAGTTCTTTTAGCTCTGGGAATTCGAGACGACGCTTGATGGAATTAAGCAAGATAATACAGTAGCAGTTCTCTTCTTCATTAAAGAAAACGCCCCACGTAGTGAGTGCCGTGTAGTCAGCCCTGTTGTTCTTCTCTGCTGCCGCGTCAAGCGTCATAATTATGTATTCACAGCTAGGCGGGTCGTCGTGGGGCCACTCTTGCCACCATTCGCGCTTAACTATCGCCGCTTCTTCCGCCGTAGGAGTCTGCTGAAACTGGGCATTCCACTGAAATACCGGCATTGACGCTTTTGTACGGTATAGCGCGTCTAAATTAAAGAACTCGGGCCATAGTGGCTTTTCTACAGTCTTTTTTACGGTCAGTAGCCGGTTCTTAGGGTCCGGTACGTCCGTTTCTACCTCTAAAATTGCCGGAAATTCAACAACTTCGTACTTATCAGCCAATTCATTCTGCGACATGTCCCGTACAACGCGCCCAGTCAGGTCATCTAAGTGCCATCGGGTCTGTACTATGGCTATTCTACCGCCGGGCATCAGACGAGTACGCGCACCGAACGTAAACCACTCGTATGCTTTGTCGAAAACGTCCAAATTACCACTAATAATGTCTTGTTCGTTGTGCGGGTCGTCCACAAGAAGCAAGTGAGCACCACGACCGGCAAGGGCTGAGCCTACACCACAGGCGAAATACTCTCCCCCCGCACTAGTGTTCCATCTTCCTGCTGATTTAGAGTCACTCGCTAGCTTTACAGTGGGGAATATTGCTTGATATTCGGGTGTAGCTATTAAGTTTCGTACCTTTCTGCCGAAATCAACCGCTAAATCAGTAGTATGCGAGACCATCAGGACCTTTTTATCTGGGTTACGCCCCAAAAACCACGCTGGAAAGTAAATAGAGATAAGCTGGCTCTTACCGTGGCGCGGGGGCATGTTTACACAGATACGGTCTTTGCCTGTGCCTGTTAGCGCTCTCCCCTCGTCGTCGTAGTCTTTGCCTAGCTCAATCTCCATGAGCATATCCGCTAGAATTCGATGGTGTTTGCCTACTTTATAATCAGCCTGCATCTGTTTGCAGAACTCTATTAGGTCTTTGTACGCCGCTTCGGACTTACGCCTAGCCTCCAACTCTTCTACAATTTTTAAAATCTCTCCTTGTTCTTCTGGGGTGTACGAGTTTATGTTTTGTAGAAGCAGGTCAATCTCTTCTGCGCTAAATTCAGGGGGTGGGGGTACTACTTTAAGGCTAGTTGAATTCGCCTTTACTTTGCCGATGATCGCGGCCCCCACTTCTTTAGCGGGCAACCTGCACCCATTAACCATATTTTCGCTTCCATCCAGCACCCACACTTCTTACATGTGTGCATAACAGGACGGAACTCCGGGCAGTCACGGCAAATAATCCCTCGTTCTGAGGCTACTTCCGTTCTAGTTTTGGGTTTACCCTTCATCCGCAGCCTCGTACACACCTTCGGCGTTTTGTTTCATTACCGTGAGTTTTTCTCTCAGTTTTTCGCGCAGTTCGTCTGCGTTTTGATGAGTTACTGTAATTTCTTTGCGGTCTGTAAACAGGCCAACGTCAGTCATCTTGCCCAAAAGCTCTAGTGCCTTAATCCGTATTCTAGCGTCGGCGTTCTCAGTCTCTAGGACTAACTTGTTTACCACCGTGTTGCGGATTTCAGCGGAGTGGGTAGCGACCAAGTGCCCGAACTCTTTCAGGATGTCATTGGTCTGGATGATGACAGCGGGAGTCAGACTGTCGAACCGTTTGTGGTTCATAATTTTAGAGGTGTGTTCGACGTCTTCTGCGTAGGCAGTGACAAGTGCAGCAGCCGTATCGTTATCTACGTCGTCAGGGGTGGTGTCGAGTCCGTGTTCTTCTAGCTCCCTTACAGTATTACAGGCAGCTTCTGCGCGGGACCGCAAATCCATATAGGGAACGTCGTCTGGTATTTCCATACCAAACTCAGGATTAAGGGCTATTGCCATCTGCGTAGTACCTTTTTGCAAGCTGTGAGGCCGTTTCGCGCAGTATAGGAGGTTGTAGGGTGGGAGGCAAGGGGTAACGGGAAGGACGCAAATAGAAAGTTTCGATCCTTTTCTGCTTTTTGCAAAAAATTTTTTGGGTTTTGGTTTTATTTAGCAAGGGGGGTGTTTCTGTGTGAGAGGGGGTGGGGTAACTTGTTCTGGGTTCTCACACTTGCCCGGGGGGCCTTATGTGTAAAAAGTATCGAAAACTACCCAGAAACCAAATCATTTGAGTGAATTAGTATGTATACAGACGCGCGTACCTCGTTGTCAGCTCGGCGGGGGTGGGGGGTAGGTGGGGGTTAGCCGCCCCATAGGCTCAGAAAAAAGGGTGCACTACGCAATTAAACTGCACGATACCCTACTAAAACAAGTCTCTCTAAGGTTTAATAGCACCATCGTTTCAGCAAGAGGCGATAACGCGCACTTTCGCGCATAACTCGCGGACATATGCCCGCAACATTAGGAGTAATACAAATGAGCAAACTAAACAAGACAATCACTTTTACTGCCATTCAATCCACCAACGGTGTCGCAGCTATCAAAGCAGGTGAAGCAGCCGAAGTATCTAAGCTCAAATTTTTCAAGAGCATTAAGCGTAAGGTTACCGCCGATAATATAGACGCGGCAAAACCGGCTTTCGCAGCTATCGCCTATACCTACTTCGATGATAAGCACAAGTTAAATGGCGCGTTGATTAAGGCGATCATCGAAGGGAAACTAAAAGAGACCACCAAAATTGGCTCTCTGACTATCCGTCAACATAAGGACAATATTCGCAAAATGGCATTCCGCTGGAGAAAGCATTATTCGCAATGGTTAAAGACAGGCGTAGTTGCTACACATGGCGGTAAACGTAAACGCGCGACAAAAGGAGCAGTAAAGCCGAAAGGTAAAGATGGAGCAGCACTGAATAACGCGCCAGAGACTACACCATTGAAGAAGACTATCGAAATGGTATCTAGCGTAAACAGCGCGATATTAAAAGAGGTTAAATGGTCTGCATGCCGCGAGGGATTGAGACAGGAAATTGAGATCGCGGCACTTGAATTTGTAGTCTTATTAAACGAAATCAAGTAACACTAACCCACTAACCCATCAGGCCGGCTCTTCGGAGTCGGCCTTTTTTTGTGCCTGTAATTCCTGCATCGCCGAGAGGCGAATGAAACC
>ERZ651776.4193-NODE-4193-length-13537-cov-4.107949_pt1 | contig 13537 bp, 15 predicted proteins | sample MGYA00514761_ERZ651776 | MGnify/ENA metagenome assembly ERZ651776 | reverse complement strand
GAAGATATTATTACTATTATTATTACATACATACTACATATAGTAGTTATTATTTTGTTTCTACATGTTCTTCTTCTTCGCTATCACTGTTAACATGTTCATGTGTATCGATATTAATATTACAATGGTTATCTTCTCCACATATCTTAACACAACATGGGCTATCACATGATACTTTACAATGACTTAAAAAACTAAAAGGTTTTAAAGCTGATTCTGATAATCCCATTTCTTATATCTATATATAATATCTTAATAAATTATATTAATTTACCTGATTGGTTGAAATCCATTAATGCTTATCCTATGTTTTTAGGTTTAGATCTAAAGGGTGGTGTGCATTTTTTACTTCAGGTCGATAAAGATAACATCAAAACAAATTTACTTCGAGAAATTGAAGATGATGTAAAAGATATATTAATTGAAAAAAAACTTAGATATAATTCTTTCTATAAGACAGAAGAAAAAGTAATTGTTGATTTTGATATAGATAAACCTGTAGATGAAATTGTTCAAACAATAACTGATTCAGTTCCAGATATAATCATATCCAAGATAATTAGCGATAAAGATATAAGTTTTGAAATTACTCCATCTGAAGACTTAATTAGTAGAGATATTGCCAGTTCTTTAGCAAAAAACCTTACAATTCTTCGTAGCAGGGTAGATGAGTTGGGTGTAGCCCAACCAATACTTCAAAAACAAGGAAAAGATAGGATTATTGTTCAATTACCTGGTCTTCAGGATTCTACGAGGGCTAAAGGTATACTTGGGTCAACTGCTACGCTAGAATTTAGACTCACCAAAGGAACGCCAGAAGATTGGTATGCTTCTAAAATTTCTGGAACACCTGTTATAAACTCTTCAGTCTTATATAAACAACGTGATGAGTCACCAATTTTGCTTTCTCGTAAAGTTATTGTGGGGGGAGCTGATATTAAAGGTGCTAATAGCGGATTTGATTCATCAACAAATACACCAGCAGTTTTTGTAAATCTTAGTGATTATGGTGCTTCACGAATGCTTGAAACTACATCCAAAAATGTTGGCACTAGGATGGCTGTCATATTTGTTGAAAAAAATAAGAAAGAAGTAATAAATATTGCTGTTATAAGAGAGGCATTTAGCAAAAGTTTCCAAATTACCGGATTAGACATAAATGAGGCAACGGATCTTGCAATCCTTTTAAGATCTGGTGCGCTGAGTGCACCGATGGAAATTATTGAAGAGAGAACGGTGGGACCAAGTTTAGGAGAATTAAATATCTTAGCTGGTAAAAACTCAATATATTTTGGTTTATTTTTAGTTGGATTATTTATGTTAATTTATTATAGGTTATTCGGATTTATAGCAAATATTGCACTTATTGCAAATATAGTAATTATCACGGCTGTACTTTCAATATTCCAAGCCACATTAACTTTATCTGGAATAGCTGGCATAGTGTTAACAGTAGGGATGGCTGTGGATGCAAATGTTTTAATTTTTGAGAGAATCAGAGAAGAAATTATGAATGGAAATTCACCAAACGCAAGTATACACGCAGGTTATCAAAAAGCTTTTTCAACGATATCAGATGCTAATATCACAACTCTGATTGCAGCTATTGCATTATTAACCATAGGTACTGGCGCAGTTAAAGGTTTCGCAATCACATTGGTAGTTGGAATACTATCATCTATGTTTACATCGATTGTTGGAACAAGAGCCTTAGTTAGCGTAATATATGAACGAAAAAATAACAAAGGTCTTTCAATATAATGTTTAAGCTTATCAGTTCATCTCTTAATTATAATTTCTTAGGCCAAAAAAAAATTGCAATTCTTATATCGGCTTTTTTGATAATTGTAAGCCTAACTAGTTTTATGACTAAAGGTTTGAATTGGGGAATTGATTTTTCCAGCGGCTATATTGTTCAATTAAAATTTGAAAAAGAAGTTAATATCTCTGAGATAAGATCTGCATTTAAAGAGAATGGAGTGACCGATTCTGTCATGCAGTCATTTGGCTCTAATAATGAAATAATTATTAAACTTAAAGAAGAGAGTAATTTTAATAAAGACTCTGTTAATGTATTTCTTTTAGATACTTTATCTGAGACACATCCTTTTGAGATACTTAAACTAGAATTTGTTGGAGCTCAGATTGGAGACGAGCTTAGAGAAAAAGGGGAGTGGGCAATGTTGGTAGCTTTATTGAGTATACTTGTCTATATTGGTTTTAGATTCGAACTGCTTTTTGGTGTTGGGGCTATCATAGCTTTAATCCACGATGTAATTATAACTTTAGGATTCTTCTCTCTCTTCCAAATTGAATTTGACTTAAGTGTACTTTCGGCAATATTAGCAGTAATTGGATATTCATTGAACGATACTATTGTTGTGTATGATCGTATTAGAGAAAATATCAATATAGTTAAAACTGACTCTTATGAATATATATTAAATATTTCAATAAACCAGACGTTAACTAGAACTCTTGTCACTTCCTTAACAACAATGTTTGTTTTGATATCTTTATATGTGTTGGGTGGGTCAGCAGTGGAATACTTTGCTTTAGCAATGATGATTGGGATTTCAGTGGGTACTTATTCCTCTATATTTGTAGCAAGTACAAGCTTATATTTTTTAGGTGCAAATGCCGGGCATAGAAAAGATCTTTAACTAAGCTCAGGTAATATTTTTTTGTGAAGCCACTCTTTTGAAGCAATTAATGTTTTAGATTTATAAATATCATCTTCGCCTGCAAAATCTGTAACAAAGACACCTGCTTCTTTGCAGATTAATACACCAGCTGCTGATTCCCAGATATTTATCTTTGGATAGACTATTAAGTCAATTTTACCTGATGCCATATATATTAATTCCGTTGATTTAGAACCTATAAATCTCTCACTGCCATCTAACATATTTTCAATGTTTAATTTTATTTTTGAATTATCAATCACATAAAGAATTTTCGTTTTAGATAGACTCTTATTACGTATCTTAGTATTCTCATATAGTGCACCTTCACCCTTTATCGCTGTTATTAGTTCATCCTGGATAGGGTTAAATATTATAGCCGCTTGCGCTATGCCTTTTTGAAATATTGTAATAGTAATGTTGAAAAGAGGAAGCTTATTAGTGAAATTTTTATAACTATCAAGAGGATTGATTACCCATATATATTTATCATCATCACTATTGATATTTGATGTGATATTTTGACTGCTGGTAATACCCTCCATTATTTCACTGTCTACATATGATGGGCCCAATATATCATCATCACCATAGGGATAAGATTCAGCAATAACGTCCGCTATATGTTTATATAGTAAATCACCAATCTTGTCGTAAGACCTCAACTCATCTTGATCTTTGGACTTATATATCTTAGTGATGATCTCTGAAGCTGACCTACATGCTTTTAATGCTATATTTAATCTTGGTTGCATATTGTTTTAATCCAATAAAATATTCATAATACTACAATATGTTTTCAAATGTTCATATAGTTTTGGTTAATACGTCGCATCCGGGGAATATCGGTTCTACCGCTAGGGCTATGAAGACCATGGGTTTTAAAAAATTACTTTTAGTTAATCCAAAAGAGTTTCCATCAGCAAAATCTGACGCACTAGCAGTTGGTTGTATTGATGTTCTTGAAAAAGCTAAAGTGTTTTCTAGTCTTGATGATGCTGTTGCGAGTGCTAATGTGAATATTGGTCTTTCGGTAAGAACAAGAAAAGCTTTGATTCCAACATTAAATGTAAATGAATGTATCAATCATGTATTATCAAATAATAATCTTAAATATAATATCATTTTCGGAAATGAGTCATCTGGTTTATCAAATAGTGATCTACTAAAATGTGATTATATAGTTTCAATACCAACTCATAAAGACTACAACTCTCTTAATTTATCAGCAGCTGTCCAATTAATTACTTATGAGTTTTATAAGCACTCAAATACATATATCTCTAATAAAAAGAAACCTACTGTACGCGCAACAGCTAAAGAAAAAAATTATTTTATTGAGTCTTTAATTGCTCTTATGGGTCAAACAAAATTCATGAGTGTTAAAAATTCTAAATCTCTGACAAAAAAAATATATATATTATTTAATAAGGCTAACCTTGAATCTGATGAGGTTAATATGCTACTTGGAATGCTTAATTCTATCAATAAAAAGCTCAATAAGTAGTTGATAAGAACACTGGGTTATTGCATACTTAATCCATGAAATTAACAACAAAAGGAAGATACGCCATAATTGCAATGGTTGATCTCAGGCTAAACGGAACTGTAGACCCTATAAGATTAAAAGATGTCTCTAAAAGACAAAATATCTCTTTATCGTATCTAGAGCAGTTATTTTCTAAACTTAGATTGTCGGGTTTGGTGAAAAGCGTAAGAGGTCCTGGAGGAGGATATGTTTTAAATAAAATACCCTCAGAAATTAATCTCCTGGATGTAATAACTGCTGTAGATGAAAATATAGATCAAACTCAGTGTGGAGGAGCTATGAATTGCATTAATGAAAAGCCCTGCTTAACACATTTCATATGGACAGATTTGAATAGTATAATTAATAAATATATGCAAGGAATCAACTTAGGTGATATAGCATTAAGAGAAGATGTCAAAAATATAATATTTTTAAGGGAGAATGAAAATGTCAGTCATAATCAAAGACAAGGAAAGTAATATGAGTATGCCAATATATCTTGATTATTCATCAACGACACCAGTCGATGAAAGAGTAGCTAAGAGTATGCTTGAATGTTTGACCGTTAAAGGAACGTTTGGTAATCCTGCGTCAAGATCACATCCTTACGGATGGGATAGTGAAAAATTAATTGATGAGGCTAGAATTAATGTTGCTAACCTTCTTAATGCTGATAAACGTGAAATAGTCTGGACAAGTGGTGCGACAGAATCTGATAACTTGGCTATTAAAGGTGCTGCTTATTTTAATAAGAGTAAAGGAAATCATCTTATTACATTAACTACTGAGCATAAGGCGGTTTTAGATACAATGAGATTTTTAGAGGGCGAAGGTTTTGAGGTTACATATTTAAACCCTCAGGATGATGGGTTGTTAGACTTAGAAGTATTAAAGGCTGCAATTAAACCCACAACTATTTTAATATCTATAATGCATGTGAATAACGAAATTGGTGTAATACAAGATATGGAATCTATAGGAAAAATATGCAAAGAAAATGACATATTATTTCATGTTGACGCAGCACAGAGCCCCGGCAAAGTTGAAATAGATGTGCATAAATTTAATATTGATCTTTGCGCACTGTCAGCCCATAAGGCATATGGACCAAAAGGTATTGGAGCTCTTTACATTCGTAGAAAACCTAGGGTAAGAATACAGGCTCAAATGCATGGTGGTGGACATGAGAGAGGATTTAGGTCAGGAACACTTCCAACACATCAAATCGTAGGAATGGGAGAGGCCTTCAGGCTTGCGAAAGAAGAAATGACAGTTGATAATGAGAGAATTAAAAAATTGAGAGATATTTTATGGAATGGCCTCAAGGATATGGAAGAAATTTATTTAAATGGTGATCTAGATCAACGTATTCCTGGAAATTTAAATATCAGTTTTAATTTTGTAGAAGGAGAGAGTCTAATAATGGCAATCAAAGGAATGGCAGTCTCTTCAGGTTCAGCATGTACGTCTGCTAGCTTAGAACCTAGTTATGTATTAAGAGCCTTAGGTCGTGAAGATGAATTAGCACATAGCTCTATCAGAATGACTATAGGTAAATACACTACAGAAGAAGAAATAGATACTGCAATTACTTTATTAAAAAATGCTGTTACAAAACTGCGTGCGTTATCACCGCTCTGGGATATGTACAAAGATGGCGTTGATTTAAAATCAGTAAAATGGGCAGCACATTAAAAATATGAGTATCACAATCACACAGACTGCTGCAAAACATGTTAATGAACATTTGATGTCCCGTGGTACAGGCATAGGTCTAAGACTGGGTGTCAAAACAACAGGTTGCTCAGGGTTAGCATATGTGATTGAATTTGCCGATAAAGTAGAAAATGATGATAAAGTTTTTGAGGATAATGGAATCAAATTAATTATAAATCCCAAAAGTTATGTTTATTTAAAAGGTACAGAGCTTGATTTTGGAAAAGAAGGTCTTAATGAAGGTTTTAAGTTTAATAATCCAAATGTAAAAGATAAATGTGGGTGCGGTGAGAGTTTTAATGTTTAATGGATATATTAAAGAAGAACTTTTTTGAATTATTTAATATTGAAATTGCTATAGATGTAAATAGATCAGAGCTTGACGAAAAGGTTAAGGTTTTACAAAATAAATTTCATCCTGACAAATTCTCTAGTGGGTCTGATTTTGAAAAAAGATTAGCCCTGCAAATTTCATCTCATATTAACGATGGATATAAAATACTGGGTGACATAGTCCTAAGGATTGAGTATATTCTTAAAATCAATAATTTTGTTAAAGATGAGTCTAAAACTATTAATGATATTAATTTTTTACAAGAACAAATAGAGTATAGTGAGTTGGTTGAATCTTTGAATGACAACTTTGATAGTAAAATAATAGAAAACAGTCTTTCTAGTATCAAGTCTTCATTAAAGACTACAGTTGATAGTATTAAATTATCTTTTGAATCTAATGACTTTGAGAATGTGTGGCAAAATTTGTCGAAACTTAGGTTTTATATAAAAAATATCAATGAACTTGTTAAACTGAGAAATAAATGAGCTTACTTCAAATATCAGACCCCTCTATATCGAATGATGATTTAAAAAAATTTGTTGTAGGAATAGATCTTGGTACCACTAACTCCTTGATTGCATCCTATGATACTGAGTTAAAGCTGTATGAGGATAATTCATCAAATTTAATACCTTCCGTTGTATCTATCACTAAAGAAGATATATTGATTGGCGCAAAGGCTGCCGATGCCTTTGATGATAAAAATGCTACATGTATTGCTTCTATAAAAAGAATAATGGGTTTATCCTATTCTGATATACAAAGCTTAGATTCTAAAGATGATTTACTACTTATAAAATCTAAAAATGGCTTACCATGTATTGCTGTGAATAATAAAGAATATTCAGCCATAGATATCTCGTCAAAAATTCTATCCCATCTTAAAAACCTAGCTGAAACTCATGAGAATAAAGCTATAGATGGTGCGGTTATAACTGTTCCTGCTTACTTCAATGATATACAAAGACAAGCTACCAAAAACGCTGCAAAATTATCTGGCATTAATGTTTTGCGATTATTAAATGAGCCAACAGCTGCTGCTTTAGCATATGGCCTTGAGTCTAATGAAACAGGATCATTTGTCATATATGATTTTGGCGGGGGAACATTTGATGTCTCTGTGCTTACTTTAGAAAAGGGTATATTTAAAGTCTTATCAACTGATGGTAATACACGACTAGGTGGTGATGATATTGATAATGCTATTGCTAAATGGCTTGTAAATAATTATTCTTTTTTAAAATCATATAAAATCATACAGATAAAAAAATATGCACGTTCCCTAAAAGAATCAATGAATAACAAAGATTCTTTTTCAATGGATATTGATGATAATACAATTTCTTTGTCAAAAAATGATTTCATTGATATCATTAATCCTATATTGAATGAAACATTTGATATTGTCACAAATGCTATAACTGAATCTAAATTATCATCTATAGATATTAAAAACATTATATTGGTTGGCGGTTCAACAAGAATAGACTGTATTAAAACTTTGCTAGAAAAAAAATTTTCTTGTGGAGTTCTCAATAATATTGATCCAGATAAAGTTGTTGCTCATGGTGCTGCAATCCAAGCATCAATATTGTCCGGTAATAATAAGGAAAACATACTTCTTTTGGATGTCCTTCCACTTTCATTGGGCATAGAAACATATGGAGGTCTTTCAGAAAAAGTAATATTAAGAAATACTCCAATACCTATTAAACTTAGAAAAACTTTTACTACTTTTAAGGACGGGCAATCTAAATTATTAATAAATATTATTCAAGGTGAACGCGAACTTGTTCAAGATTGTAATTCTCTTGGTGAATTTATTTTAAAAAATATACCATCAATGGTTGCAGGAGGTCCAAGAATAGATGTAGATTTTCAGATTGATGCTGATGGTATTTTATCTGTCTCTGCTACAGAGACAACAACTGGAAATTCTTCCATGATAGAAGTGAAACCTTCTTATGGACTGACTGAATCGGATATTATGAAGATGATCGATGATTCTAATAATAGTGCTGAGATAGATATGACTCTAAGGCGCTTAAAGGAATCAATTGTTGAAGGGAAAAGAGTTATTTATGCCTTAGAGCAAGCGCTTCAAAATGATGGCAAGGATCTTTTATCTGCAGAAGAAATTGCTATGGTTAATTCCGAGCTTGAAGGCTTGAAGTTAAGTATAACTGGAGAGGATTCGTCAGTTATCGAGGAAAAAATTAAACAGGTTGAAAAAAAATCAGAATTTTATGTAGAACGCAGAATGAATAGCAGTATAAAGTCATTCATTGCAGGTAAAGGTATAGATGATATACTGTAAAACGAAATGCCAAAGATAACTTTTTTACCTAATGAAGATATATGTCCAGATGGTGCTGTAATAGAAGCTCCAAAGGGGACTAGTATCTGTCGAGCAGCTCTTGATAACGGAATACCTCTTGAGCATGCATGCGAGTTATCGTGCGCTTGTACGACCTGTCATGTATATGTAGTCAAGGGTTTAGGGTCATTAGATGGTGCTACTGAAGATGAAGATGATTATCTTGATAAAGCATGGAGTTTGCAGCCAAATTCCCGCTTAAGCTGCCAAGCGCTATTAAGCGATGATGATATTACTGTTGAAATTCCTAAATATACTATAAATCATGCCTCTGAGAGACATTAATGGACATTAAATGGACGGATACTCTTGATATAGCAATCGCGCTGGATGAGAAACACCCAGAAGTAGACCCATTAACTGTTAGGTTTACAGATTTACATTCTTGGGTCTGTGATTTAGTTGACTTCAATGATGACCCGATGAAATCAAATGAGAAAATATTAGAAGCTATTCAAATGGCATGGATTGAGGAGAAATAGATGGCTATACAGCAAACATTAGCAATGATAAAGCCTGACGCTGTTCAGAGAAATTTAATTGGGTCCATTATTCAGCTCATGGAAGCTAATAACCTAGTGGTTAAAAAAATGATTATGATGAAGTTATCAAAGAATCAAGCTCAAAAATTCTATATTATTCATAAAGATAAAGATTTTTATTCAAACTTAATTGAATATATGACCTCAGATCAGGTTGTAGTCATTCTCCTAGAAGGTGATAATGCTATTAACGCTTATAGAAGTTTAATGGGATCAACTTCTTGAGAATATAACTTACCAAATAAAATAAGCAGCTCTATTAAGTTCAACCGATCAAAGTACTCATTGGCTTGAAGTTGGACACCAATTATTTTTTTTACTTCGTAGCTATTTTTACTAACATCCAACCCATCAATTATTGCCAAGCCTCCATCGATGTCATTCATGCCTTCAAGCATTTCAAGTGTAGAGGTTTTACCTGCCCCATTGGGTCCTAACAAGCCATATACCTCACCGGCCTTAATATTAAAACTAATGCTGTCAACAGCATTAAAGGATGCTGAGGAGTTCTCAGGATCAGGATAGACCTTGAGGAGGTTCTCTACTTCAATAATATTAATATGGTGGCTCTGCTTCTAAATATTTAGCCAATATTATACTGAGTTTTTTAGAGACTAATTGATTATTGAGATATCTTCTGGTCTCAATAGATTTTTATCTAGACTGTCTAATAAAGGTTGAAGGTTTTTGGCATAAGGCTTCCATCGACCCATGCCATCTTTATTAACAGGTTTTCTGACTTGCTCAGAGCTGGCAGTTCTGACTGATCGGTTGGTTTTATAGAATGAAATACATTCTTCCTCAAAGGGTAGCTCTAGATAGTCGAGCATTCTCTTCACCTGTCCCTCAAGATCATCAATAACGTCTTCGTTGTTCACTCTTAAAATCTTGTTTGGTAATACCTTATCCCAGTGATCCATTAACTTAATATAGCTGTTGTAATAGCTACCAGCTTCCGCAAGACCATATGAGAATTCTTGACCTTGAGCAAATAGTTGCTTGAACATACTAAAACAGCAATCTAAAGGGTATCTTCTTGCATCAATAATTTTTGCATTTGGCATCATCAAGTGAATTAAACCAATATGTCTGAAATTATTAGGCATCTTATCTGTAAACATAGGCGCATCTTTTCTGTGTATCCTAGTATCTTCAATAAAACCCTTCCCAAAAGCTTCTCTTTGCTCGAGCGTCAATGTCTTCAAGCTCTTTGGATAGTTACCCAGCTTGCCATAAATATCACCACCTCGAAGGCTTTGCGCTATAGACAGGATATTAGGAAGTTCTAGCGTCCCATCAATCATAGAATGTGATGCTAGGATTTGTTCAATAAGTGTTGAGCCAGCTCTTGGGAGTCCTAATATAAATATTGGATCTTTGGTTGAGTGTCCCCCGGGACCAAGGTCTTGAAAAAAATCTTTGTCGCAAACATCTATCTGAGCCTGAAGTTCTGCGTCCATTCTTTCAATGGAGTATTTGCTTTGGTCATTTTTAATTTTATTGCCTGTTTCTAGATGAAAAAAGGCCTCATCAAATTCGCCAATTGATTCACAGCCTTGAGCAAGAGCAAAATGGAAATATGCTTTATCTCTTAATGATAAATCTACTCTTCGAACCTGCTCTCTCATGCTATTCAATTCATCAGATGAAAAAGAATAGGTTTTTAAGTTTGCTAGCGAGAAGAAAGATTCGCCATGGTCAGGTTTAATTTTATATGCTGATTGATAGCTATGAATTGCTTGATCCGTCTTTCCAAGTGTTTTTTGCGCATGTCCTTTTGATGTAAGTGTGCTGAAATTGTATGGATTTTTATTCAGGATATCGTCAAACATACTGATTGCTTCCTCGTGACCTCCATTCTGCATAATTTCACTGGCTTTATGCGCTTGATAGATTGGATTATCTGGGTATTGATCACACAGAATGTTCACTTGCTCCATAGTCTTGGTAAATTTTTGTTTTTTTCTGAGAATTGAAGCATATTGCATTCTTAGATCGCCATCGTTGGGTTTAAATTCAACTGCTTTTTCAAGCAAAAATTCTGCATCATCAAAGTAACCAAGTCGGTTAGCAATTTCAGATAAGAGTGACATTGCATAGGTATGGGTAGGATTCTTTTTAAGAAAGGCTCTAATTTTTGTCTCAGCCAAACCTAATCTACCCTCATTGAGTATTTGGTCTATGTATAACAATGCAGCAGGAAGGGATTGAAGTTTTTCAATTTGATTGTGCGCATGATCAGCAGCAGGCTTATTTTTACTTTTAACAAAATATTGATACAAGGAATTCCATGATGCCAGTAAAGCTGGATTGAGTTCACAAGCTTGTCTGTAATGAATAACTGCCTGCTCTTCATTCCCCAAATCGCGATTGATGTGGCCGAGTTCTTGATATGCCCGACCCATATCAGGAGCATTCATCAATAAACGTTCAATATATTTTTTTGCATCATCGAATTTTTTTAAATATCTGGATGAAACAGATGCAAGGTACAAGCCATCAATGTGATTGGGATGATCCTTAAGGATTATTTCAAATAGCATGAGAGCGTCTTCAAACCTATTGTCCTTAACAGCTTGAGTGGCTTCGCTTAAATCTACTGAGAGAGTAGCTTCATCTGCATTAAATTTATCTTCTTTCATTTGAGTAATATTTTAACAAAAATAATAAATAATATTCCTTTATAAAAATAAAAAAGGGAGCTTGAGCTCCCTTTTTTATTACTTAAAACCTAGATTAGTTAAAGTGTCGCTTAAATCTAAGACCTACGGTAGTTGGTCTTATTATTCCCACTCGCTGTCTGTCAAAAATAAAAGTATTATTGATTTCAGCTCTTTCATCAGTAATGTTATCTATGTAGACTTCAGCCATCCAGGAATCGTTACTTATTCCAGCGCGCATGTTAATAAAGCTATAGCTATCTTGAATAGCTTTATTAGGCTCCATAACATCGGAATAACTATCATCAGACCAGGTTAACTGAGCTTGATAATGTCCAGTATTACCAGAGGCCATTGCCCATTCTTTTCTAGCAGCTAGGTTGCCCTGTATGCCTGGAGCAAAAGCTAAATCAGAACCAACTTTAATATCAGTAGTAGGAACTAAACTTTTAGTAATCTCTGTGCTTAACAATGAGAATGCGCCTGATAGCATCCAGCCATCTACGTCAGGATAATAAATAAAGTCTCCTTCAACCCCCATAATTTCGGCATCTGCGGCATTATCCGAGAAGAATAAATTAACAATACTTGGATCAAAAACAGTTGTTTGAAGACCACTAACATCAACCATGAATGCACTACCGTTAAATCTAAGTTGTCCATCGGCAAGAACAGCTTTCCAACCAAACTCGTAGTTGGTAACTTCATCAGACTTAACTTCAGGTTTAACCGAATAGGTTCCAGCAGCATTAGATGATCCGACCGGTCTATTTAATAGCCCCGGTCTGAAACCTTCTGACCACGTTACGTAGTACATCAGATCTTCGGACGGATTCCATGAATAAGTTATTTTTCCAATAACTCCGTCACTTTTAGCTTTATCAGGATAGCCATTAGCATTTCCTGGCGCATATTGAGCTGATAAATTTGAACCAAATTGTTGAGTATCAGGCGCCCCAAATCCATTATAGAACGATGAGTTAGCACTTCCCTCAAAATCAACTTCAATGTCATACCATCGAGCACCCACAGTGAGTTCGGATGTTTCTGACACATCCATACTAATTTCACCAAAAATACCTTGTTGCTTGTCAGTTCTTCTAATATCGTTGAAGAATATTACCGGCTCGCTGTATGGTCCTGCCGAGAACCAGCCAGGACTTGCGTTATTTATTGATCCAGAGACTGAGGTATCAGTCAGAGCATAGTTTGCAGCATAGGTAATATCATTACCGACAGAACCTGGATAATTAAAGAGGTTTAACTCAGTTAATTCGAGATCACTCATAAATGCACCAGCTGTAAAACTCGTAGTGTCATTGATAGCGCCGCTAATTCTTAATTCATGAGTCTGCACTTCCGTATTTGTTGTTGAATCAACCAATAAGTTTGGAGCACCACATGTACCAGTTGGGACATTACCAGGAGCATTTGACGTATAAGTTACGTAATAGTCACAAATGTAGTAAGGAAGATACTGGCCAACAAATAGATAGTCAGTGTAATCTACATTTTGGTCTGAAGTTCTGTCTGTGTATGCACCAGTATAAACAACTTCCAAATCACCAATAGAGCCGGTAAGAGTTAAGCTCATGTTGTCATACTCATCCTCGATAGAATCGTCAGTGTATCTTTGGATTTCTAAGTCGCCCAAAGTAGGATCTACAAAAAACACACCATCAGCATCAAT
>ERZ651776.4192-NODE-4192-length-13542-cov-4.344671_pt1 | contig 13542 bp, 13 predicted proteins | sample MGYA00514761_ERZ651776 | MGnify/ENA metagenome assembly ERZ651776 | reverse complement strand
GAAAAAAATTTTTTGTTTATTTCTATCAATTTTTTTTTCAATTTTTTTTGATATTCCTATAAAGCCTATGGGTAAACCATTACCAAACACTTTTCCAAAAGTTGAAATATCTGAGTTTAAATTATATTTATTTTGAACGCTTGAACAGTCAGTCCTTAGTCCCGTAATAATTTCATCTAAAATTAGTATTATTTTTCTTTTTTTACAATATTCATTAAGCAGAGATAAATAGACCATATTTTTGTCAGTAGGTAAGCAACCTTGAATAGGTTCAATCATGACACAACATATTTTATTTTTATGTTTATCTATAATTTTTTTCGTTTTTTTGAAATCGTTGTAAGGAGCATATATTATTTTTTTTTCTATTTTTTTTTCTAGACCACTAGATAGTGGTTTTTTTTTCCCATTTTTATCAATTGTAAATAAAAACTGATCTATAGAACCATGCCAGCTTCCACTAACATTAATAATATTATCTTTTTTAGTCACAGCTCTTGCAATTCTTATAGCTTTCATATTAGCTTCTGCTCCTGAATTGCAAAATATAAATTTACTAAATTGAGGAAAAATTTTTCTTAAATTTTTACTTAATTTATTTGCATGTTCATTTGGTAAAGCAAAATTTGAGAAATTATTGTTTAAGAATTTTTTTATTGAGTCTTTAAAAATCTTATTATTATGACCTAGCAAGGATGTGCCTCCTGCAGAAGTTATATCAATGAATTCTTGATTATTTTTACAGTATACTTTAGATCCAAGGCCTCTAAGAAATAATTGTTTTGAATTTTTGTATCCCTCGTTTAGAATATTCATCTAAAATTAAGTTAATATGGTAGAAAAAAAATTAATTATAATGTATCAATTCTTCTTATAAATGCAAATTAAATTATACTTAAAAAACAATCCAAGAAAAAAATTTTTGATTTCATCAGAAAAAGATGATGTTCCTATTATAAAAATTATAAAACTTATAAATCAAAATTCTCTTGGTTTTGGAATTTTAAAAATTAAAAATAGATATAAGATTTTAACAGATGGTGATTTTAGAAGAAATGTTGTGAAGGATAATCATTTTATTATAAAAAAATCCTCTCAAATTAAGGATAAAAAAATATTTTCAATAGATTGTAATGAGACAATGTACAAAGCTTATCGTTTGATGAGTGAGAAAGAGATAAACTGTATTTTAGTAACTAAAAATAATAAAATTTTTTCTTATTTAACTCTTCATGAAATAAATGCAAGTCTATCACCAGAAAGATTGAATCTTGATAAAAATAAATTAAAGAAATTTAATTTAGATATATCAAAACATTTAATTAGATATAATTTTGCAAATTTATTTATTAAAGAAAATTCTGAAGTTTTAGATGCAGCTTGTGGAGTAGGATACGGTACTAATATCTTAAGTAAAAAATCTAGAAATATTATTGGAATTGATTATTCTAAACCAGCAATAAAGTTTGCAAAACAAAACCATCAAAATAAAAAAATTAAATTTTTTGAGTCCAATATTCTAAATTTTAAATATAAAAAAAAGTTTGATGCAATTGTTTCTTTAGAAACATTAGAACATATTAACAAAATAGATGGAATAAAATGGATTAAAAAATGTTATAATCTCTTAAAAAAAGATGGTATATTTGTTTGTTCTTCACCTTTATTAAGAATAAGAAATGGAAGATCTTATATTACCAACCCCCATCATCTTCATGAAATGAAAAGATCAGAGTTAGAAAATATTCTTAAAAAAACCTTTAAATTAAAAAATATAAATTTATTTATTCAAGAAAACAATAATTTAAAACCCTGTATTAAAGAAAATGAAGGTCTTTCAATATTTGTTTTGAGAAAATAATAATGGAATATAAAGAAACCTTACAAAATAGTATAAATAGAAAATCTAAATTTATAGATCAAGATATTCAATTTCACAATAATGTGCCTTTGTTTAGTTGGATTGAAATTAGCCCTATAGATGCCTGCAATAGAAAATGTGTTTTTTGCCCCAAATCAGACCCTAAAATTGCACCAGATACTTTTAAAACAATGGACAACAAATATATTGAAAAATTATCTAAGGAGCTTAAAGAAATTAATTATAAAGGAACGGTAGTATTTGCGGGATATGGCGAACCTTTATTAGATAAATCAATCTATGAGAAGATTTCTATTTTATCGGGTATCTGCAATTTAGAAATAACTACTAACGGTGACCCTCTAAATAAAAATAATATTAAAAAATTAGTCGATAGTGGGATTAATAAAATTGTAGTAAGTTTATATGATGGACCAGACCAAGTTGAGGAATATGAAAAACTATTTAAAACTGCAGAAGTTGATAAAGATAAATATGTCCTTAGAGACAGATGGTACAAAGAAGATGATGGTTGGGGATTAATGGTAACAAATAGAGCTGGAACATTAAATTTAAAAAATCAAAATCTTCCAAAAAAAAAAGATATGAGTTGCTATTATACACATTATTCAATGATGATAGATTGGAATGGAAATTGTTATTTATGTACACAAGACTGGCAAAGAAAAATGGTAAGCGGAAATATTTATAAACAGCATATTTTTGATATATGGAATTCTGATATTTTAAAAGAGTTTAGAACCAACCTAGCAAAAGGTAAAAGAATAAATAGTCCTTGTAAAGATTGTAACGCTTATGGATTAATGCACGGATCAAAACATTTTAATGCCTGGCAGAATTATTATAATTCTAAATAACTCTTGAAAGTAATAATTTTATCAATCGTTTTATTGATCTTTTAGAAACTTATTGACCATGATTAGTTCATCAATTAGATATCTAAAATATTTGATAAAAATAATAAAAAATAATAATAAAATATCGATTAAACTTAAAAAAACAAAATAAATTTACTATTTTTGAAATTCTTATTAATTAAATTTTTAAAATTTATTTTGTTTCCATTTAAAGGAATCCTTTCTTCAATCTCTCAAGAATATTCAGAAAAGGAGCTATTTAATACAGGATTAATTTTATCAAAACAAAATAATTTAAGATTTAAAAAAATAAAAAATTTATCAGAAGTAGAATTTTCAGTTTTTTCTCAATGGGGAGATGATGGAATTATTGATTGGTTAAATTATATTTTGAATTTCAAAAAAAAGAGGTTTGTTGAGATTGGTGTTCAAGATTATTATGAATGTAATACAAGGTTTATATTAAAAAAAAAAAATTGGAGTGGCTTAGTGTTAGATATGTCCAAAAAATACATTGATAAAATTAAATCTCAAAGTGTTTATTGGAAACATAACATAACAGCTAAAAAAGCTTATGTAACAGCAGAAAATATAAATCAAATCTTAACAAAATATAATTATAGTAAAAATATTTCTTTGTTAAGCCTTGATATAGATGGAAATGACTTTTGGGTGATGAAAAAACTTAAAATCAATGCTGATTTAATTATCTGTGAATTTAATGGAATTTTTGGAGATATTCACGAGATAACTGTACCTTATAAAAAAAATTTTGATAGAACAAGAGAGCATCATTCAAATTTATATTATGGATGTTCAATTAAATCATTGGTCACATTATTATTAAAAAAAAACTATTTTTTTATAGGAACAAACTCAGCTGGAAATAATGCATATTTTATTAACGCCACACATTACCAACGGATAAAAAAAAGAATAAGAGAATTTAAAATTTTTCCACCTAAATTTAGAGAGTCTAGAAATAAAAAATTTCAAAAAACATTTTTACTACTCAAAAAAAGCATAAACTTAATTCAAGAAAAAAATGTTTACAATTTAAAAAAAAAAAAATTAATTAAAATTAAAGATTTAAAAAAAATTTATTCAAAAAATTTTTTAATGTCTTGAAAAATTAAACCATGAGCATTAATCGAATATATTTTGGAATTATATCAATAATTAATATTTTAGTTATTAATGTTTGCATCGTATTTCAAAAGATTTTAAAAAAAAAAATAATAGTTTTTTTTCACCCTAGAAGTGATTTAAAAAGTATATCCGAATATTATATAAATCCATTATTTAAATCAAAATATAAAAATCAAAAAGTTTTTATACTAGAAAATTCATCAAGATTTCTTTTATCACACACATTAATTAAAGAAACTTTTTTGAAGTATTTGATAGGAGTTGACGTTTTTTTTAATAATTACCTATGTGATACTTTTCCAATTAATTGTAAAAAAATTTATATTCACCATGATATTTATGATACACCAATAGCAAATAAAAAAGTTTATAAACAAATTAGAAGTAGACTTATAAAGTATGATTATATTTTACTGCCATCTATAAAGTCTAAAACAATATTTGATGACTTAGGTATAGATTACACCAAAAAAAATATTCAATTTGAATATATAGGTTATTTCAAATTAGATTTATTAAAAGATAAAAAAAATGTTAACTCAAAAGTTTCGAATAAGATTGTAATTGCACCAACTAATTTTTTGTCTTTTTCAGATATGTCGTTGTATAAAAATATTTATAATATTATAGATAGTATTTTTAAATATTCAAATTTAGAAGTTATTTTAAGACCACACCCCTCAAATTTTGAAAGTGCTAAAGTAAAATTAATAGCTAAAAGATATAATAAAAATGAACGATTTTTTCTGGATACGTCCAAAAATTATTTTAAAACATATAAAAACTCTTGTTGTTTAATTTCAGATTTATCTGGGACAGCATATACTTATTCATTATTAACAGAGAAACTGGTTATTTTTTACTCAAATTATGAAAAAAAACTTAAAACCCTTAATTACCATAAACTTAATTATTTTAAAGATAGAGAAAAAGTTGGATATGTGGTGAATAATTTAAAATATTTGATAAAAATAATAAAAAATAATAATAGATTATCCATTAAACTTAAAAAAAAACAAAATAAATTACAGAAAATTTTTTACATAGGTTTTACTAAACAAAGATTTGAAAAATTTTTAAATAAAATTTTATGATTATCAACAATGAAAAATATTGGAATAAATATTATCTTTCTAAAAAAAAAATAAATTTACCATCAAATTTTGCAAAGTTTGTAAAAAAAAAATTTCTTAAGAAAAGAGATATAGTTTTGGATGTTGCAACCGGAAATGGAAGAGACTCTTTTTTTCTAAGTAAGCATACAAAATTTGTCTATGGTATTGATAAATCAAAAATTGCTATAAATATAAATAGCAAAAAAGCTGATTATTTAAACTTAAAAAATATAAATTTTAAGAATCTTAGTTCACAACGGATAAAATTATTTAAAAAGAAAGTTACATTTATTTATGCTAGATTTTTTATTCACGCAATAAGTGAAAAAATAGAAAATAAATTTTTTAATGATCTAAGGAAATACTTTGGAAAAAATGTGACAGTTGCTTTAGAATTTAGAACAACTGATGATAAGTTAATTAATAAAGGAATAAAAATTGGAAAAAACCAAAGATTTTACACACATTATAGAAGATTTATTGAACTAAAAAAATTTGAAAAAAAACTTGAAGATAAAAATTTCAAAATTATTTACAAAAAAAAAGGTTTAAATTTATCAAAAACCTTAAATGAAAATCCTTACTTATGTAGATTAATAATTAAACAGAAATGATCATTAAAAATAAAAAAAAAGGTATCTTATTTTGGATAACAGGATTGCCAGGAGCTGGAAAAACTTCAATTGCGAACAATATAATCAATCCTATTAATAAAAAATTTGGACATACGATTTTATTTAATGGTGATGACATAAGAAAAATATTTGAGTTAAAAGATTATAGTTTCATTGGTAGAAAAAGAATAGGAATGCAATATTCAAAACTTTTTCAAAAAATTACAGATCAAAAAATAAATATTTTATTTGCTGGTGGTGTTCTAATTGAAGAAGTTAGGATAAGAAATAAAAAATATATAAATAACTATGTTGAAATTTATCTTAAAAGTAGTCAAAAAAAAATAATTTCAAAAAATTTTAAAAAACTTTATCTTAAAACGAAAAATCTCGTTGGCTTGAAAATAAAACCTGAATATCCAAAAAACCCCCACATAACCATTCATAATAATTTTAATAAAAGTATTGATGAGCTATCAAAAGAACTGATTGTTCAAATTTATAAAAAAGTAAAATTGAAGTAAATCAAATAAAATTAAATTTATATTTTTTTATAATTTTTATTTAAATAAATTCTTTATTATTGCATTTAAAAATATGAAGAAAATAAAAATAAAATTCTGTCCATTGTCATATCGAATTTTAGTTTCTTCTAATAGATGTTGGTAAAAATTAAATTTACTGGAATAGCCTCCACTTTTCATAATACCGATAATATTATTTTTATTTGTGGAGATACCTTTTAATTTCTTTTTAATTATAGCCCTATAATAAAAATCATAATCTGCTGAACATTTATATTTTGTGGTGTATTTTCCTACTTTTTTTAAAGAGTTTAATTTAATAAAAAAACCAGTAGAATGAGAGGTGGCAAAATCAAAATTATATTTAATTCTAAATGGATTGTATCCTGATTTAATAATTGTTTTAGTTGTGTAATGTCTCTTAACTGTTCCAAAAACAAAATCTATGTTTTTATGTTTGTTAAACTTTTTGAAAATAATTTCCAGAGCATTTTTTGTCAAAAGATCTCCTGAATTGACAAATACAATAACCTGGCCTTTTGCAATTTTAATACCTTTATTCATTGCAAAATAAATTCCCCGATCTTTCTCTGATAAAAAATGCTTTAATTGAGCTTTGTATTTATTAATTTTTATAATAGTGCCATCAATTGATTTACCATCAATAATAATGTACTCAAAATTTTTATAATTTTGAGAAATTATACTCTTTATAGTCTTATCAATGTTGTGTACGTCATTTTTGACAACCGTAACTATTGAAAAATAGGGCTTTTTTATTTTTTTCATGGTAAATAACATAAATATAACATGTATACATTCTAAATAAAATATTTCATAAAATTAATGTCATTAAGAATTGGTATCACAGGACACACAGGTAGTTTAGGAAAAGAAATAATTAAATTAAGACTTAATTATAAGTATTCCTTTTTTAAAGGAGATATAAGAAATAAAAATACAGTATTGCAATGGTTAAATAGTGAAAATTTTGATGCTATAATTCATCTAGCAGCAATTGTACCTATAAAGACAGTTAATAAAAATAAAAAAAAAACATACAACGTTAACTATAAAGGCACAAAGAATATTATTGATGCTGTTAAAACAAAAGAAATAAAATGGTTTTTTTTTTCTTCAACGTCACATGTGTATCAATCTACAAAAAAAAAGATTAGTGAAAGAAGTAAAACAAAACCAATTTCTTATTATGGTAGAACAAAATTACTTGCTGAAAAGTATATAATTAGAAAATTAGATAAATCTAACACCACATACTGTATTGGAAGAATATTTAGCACAACAAATAAAAATCAAAAAAGAAACTACTTAGTTCCAGATTTAATAAGAAAAATTAAAAAAGCAAAAAAGTCAATTACTTTAGAAAATTTGAACCATTATAGAGATTTTATCTCTATGGAAGATATTGCAAGAATAATATTTATTTTATATAAAAAAAAATTTTGTGGAATAATTAATATAGCATCAGGTAAAGCTATTTGCCTAAAAGATATTGCAATACAAATTTCTAACCATTACAAAAAAAAGATTTTATTTAAAGACAATGTTAAAAAAACTTATTTAGTTGCAAATATCAATAAATTAAAAAAAATTTATAAAAAAAATTTAGTTAAAGATTTAAAAGTAGCACTATTTAGATAAATGAAGATTCTTTTTGAAAGTTCTATATTTCTTCATCAACCAATTGGAGGGATTTCAAAATATATTTGTAAAATTAATAAAATTTTTAAAAAAAAAAATATTAGATCAGTTATTTACTCACCATTATCAATTAATGACAATTTAAAATTTACTAAAAGTTCTAATATTAATTACTTTAGATTTAAAAAAATTCCAAAATTTTGTACCAAACTTTTTTATTTAATAAATAATTTTGTGACTTATTTTTTCATAAAACTTTATAAGCCTGACATTATACATTTTTCTTATTATAATAATTTTTTGTCTAGGTTTATAAACATCCCTTTTATTTTAACGGTTTATGATTTGATCAGTGAAAAAAAAAATTATAAAGATAATCGATTTAAAAAAAAAGAATTAATACAAAAAGCATCACATATAATATGCATCTCTAATACAACAAAAAAAGACCTAATCAAATTTTATAATGTAGATATAAAAAAAATTTCAGTAATATACTTAGGCGTAGAGAAAAATAGAAAATTAAAATCAGATAAAAAAAATTATATATTATTTGTTGGATCAAGAGATAAATATAAAAATTTTAAAAATTTTATAATTGCTTATAGCCAATCCAATTATTTGATTAAAAACTATAAAGTCTTATGTTTTGGCTCTAAAAATTTTAATTTAGAAGAAATTCAATTGATTAAAAAATTAAAAATTGAAAATAATGTATTTTTTAAATCAGGTAATGATAAAATTTTGAACAATCTTTATAAAAATGCCAGTCTATTTATATCACCAAGTAAAAGTGAGGGTTTTGGACTAACACCATTAGAAGCCATGAGTTTTGGTTGCCCAATTATTTGTAGCAATATTGATATTTTTAGAGAAACTTTAAAAAATTCTTGCTGCTATATTAATCCAAATAGCACAAATGATATTAAGAAAAAAATGGAAAACATTTTAAGATCTAAACAAAAACAAAAAATTATGATTAAAAAAGGGTTATTAAAAACTAAAAAATATAGTTGGAATAAGTGTGCACAAGAGACTATTGAAATTTATAAAAAAGTTTTAAATTGAATAAAAAAAATTACATATCAATTTTAATCACAAATTATAATAAAGGTTTTTTCTTACAAAGATCATTAAAAAGTGCATGTAATCAAAATTTTAAAAATTACGAAATAATTCTGTTTGATGATAGTTCTACAGATAATTCAATTGAAATTATTAAAAAATATAAAAAAGTAAAGTTAATAAAAAATCAATCTACAAGAAGAAAAACTGGTCCTTTAAATCAAATTAAAGGATTAATAGAATGCTTTAAACAATCAAAAGGTAATATAATTTGTTTATTAGATGCGGATGATGTTTTTAAAAAAAAAAAATTAAAAGAAATTAATCAATTTTTTACTAAAAATAAAAAATTGAATTGTATTTTTGATATACCTTTTAATACTCTCTCTGAATTTAATTTTAAAAATAAATCAATAAAACACTCAATATGGTCTACAATTTTTCCTACAAGTTGCATTTCATTAAGAAGGAAATTTTTTAAAACTTTTTTAAAAAATATTTATAAGAATAATTTTCCTAATTTAGAAATAGACGCTAGATTAAGTATTTTTTCTAAATTTTATATGAATGAATATAACGTTCATAGCAAAAAACTCACGTATTATAACTATGATCATAATGGGATTACAGCAAATATTAAAAAATATTCAAAAAGATGGTGGATAAGAAGATCAGAAGCGTTTAGTTACTTAAGAATAATTATTAAAAAGAAAAATATTTTTTTTAAAACTAGTTTTGATTATTATTTTACATGTGCTTTAACCTTTTTTATGAGATAACTAAATTTATTAAATAAATATAATGCTTTTTTTTTACTATCCAATAATTTTAATTTCTATTCTAGGTTATGGTTTTTTTGTAAGTAATAAAATTATTAAATTTAAATTATCTAATCTAGGCTACCAAGGAATCGTAGGAATATTTTCATTATTATTAATTTCTTACATTAGTATTCAATTTGTGCCGCATGGTATTATATTTAATTTGTCAGTTTTATTGTTAGGTTTTTTTTTATTTTTATTTAACTTTAAAAAAAATATAACAAATGTGAAAAATTTTAAGTTACTTATTATTGTAGTATTTTTATCTCTTATATTAATATTAGTAGGAAAAAATCATGATGATTTTTATTATTATCATTTTCCATATATTTTAACTTTAACAGAATATATACACCCTATAGGTTTGGGGAATATGAATCATGGTTTTAAAACCCATTCATCAATATTTTTATTATCATCCTTATTTCACTTGCCTGGTGCAAAATATAACTTATTTCATTTAGCGCCCGCTTATATCTTAATATTTTCTAATTATATAATTTTAAAATTAATTTTTAATAAAGAAATAAAAAAAGATTATAAATTTATCACTTTTTTAAGTTTATCTTCACTAGTCTTCATTAATATTTTTTTTTATAGATTGGGAGAGCACGGTTCTGATAGATCTGCAATGATTTTAATCATTATACTAATAATAAACATTTTTTATTTTATTAATAAAAAGAGAAAAGAAACAGTAGATGATAATTTTTTAAAAATTTTTACTATAATCTTTACAATAATTGTTTCATTAAAAGCTTTTTATCTATCTTATATTATTTTTTTTATACCTTTAGTCTTAAATATTTATAATAAAACAAAATCTGTAAGGTTATTTTTTAATCTAAATCTATTACTTTGTACTTTATTATTTGGATTTGTAATATTAACAAATTTCTTTAATACAGGATGTCTTTTGTTTCCTGAAAAAAGGACATGTTTCTTTAACGTACCTTGGTCAATACCATTAGAGACAGTTGAATATTTAAGAATTCATTATGAAAACTGGGCTAAAGCAGGATCGGGTGCAGGCTATAGCTTAAATGATGAAGCAAAATTAGAATATATATCTGATTTTAATTGGATAAATAATTGGGTTGATAGATATTTTTTCAATAAGATATCCGATCTACTTTACTCATTAACCTTTGTTGCAATAATATTTTTTGTATTATTTAAGGGATCCAATTGCCTCAAAAAATATTACAGAAAATATAAAATCATTTATTTATCATTAATACTAATTTTTGTAATATGGTTTGCGCTACACCCAAGTCTTAGATATGGAGGATATCATTTATTTTTTTTATTAATTTTTATTCCTATAAGTCTTATTTTAGAAAAACTTAGTAAAAATGTTAAAAATTTAGATACTAAAATCATAGCGATTGTAATCATTACAGCACTAATTTTTATTGGAAGAAATTCAAATAGATTAATTAAAGAATACAAAATTTACTCTTATGAACCATTTACAAATGTAAATTATCCTCTTCATGATGATGGTTTCAGATTTAGAGCTATATTTAAGAAAAAAATTAAAGAGAACCAAGCTGTGGAAATATATAAAAATCGGTATATATTTTATTGATAACCATTAATGAATTATTTATTTTCAATCATAGATTTTTTTTATCAAAAAAAAAAATATTTTTTTTTAAAAAAAAAAATCTCAAAAAATATTAATATTTTAATAGATGTGGGTGCTCATCATGGAGATACAATTAGAGAATTCTTAAAAATTTTTGTAATAGAGAAGATATATGCTTTTGAACCAAGTAAAAAAAATTTTGAAAAATTAAAAAAAGAAACAAAGAATATAGAAAAATATAATTCTGTAAAAATAAATTTATATCCTTATGGAATTGGAAAAGAAAATGATTTTTTGCAATTTACAGAAATAGTTGATGGTGTATCAAACACGTTTAATGATTTAAATATAAATTCTAAATACTTTAAAAAAAAAAAAATTATAACTACTTTTTTTGGAATAAAAAAATTTGTTAAAAATAAAGTCTTAACTAAAATAATTCCACTTAAAGATTTGATAAAAAATGAGAAAATAAAAAAAATTGATTTAATTAAAATTGACACAGAAGGTTTCGAGTATAATACCCTTGTTGGAATGGACGATGAGATAAAAAAAGTTAAGCTTATATTATTCGAACATCATTATGATAATATGCTAGTAAAAAACTATAAGTTCAGTGATATACACAGGTTATTAATAAGCAAAGATTTTAAAAAAGTTTACAAAATAAAAATGCCATTTAGAAAAAGTTTTGATTATATCTATGAAAATCAAAATTTTGACTTAGAAAAAAAACAATGAAAACTGTATTTTATTGGTCACCATGCTTATCAAAAGTTGGCACAGTTAAATCTACAATCAATTCAGCTATATCATTATCAAAATATTCTAAGGATAAATTTAAAGTTAAAATTATTAACTCGTGTGGAGAGTGGGATGAATATTCAGAAATTTTTAAAAAATATGGAATTGATTTAATTGAATTTAAATTTAAGTTTTTTTCTTATTTACCTAAAAAAGGCTTTATCAAAAGTAGGATATCATATTTAATAATAATTTTGTTTTCATTTATTCCACTCTTAAAAGTATTAAAAAATGATAAACCAAACTTTATCATAATACACTTACTTACATCTTTACCGTTAATACTTAATTATTTTTTTAACTTTAAAACAAAATTTATTTTAAGAATTTCTGGCTACCCTAAATTAAATTTTTTAAGAAAATTTTTATGGAAAATTTCTTCAAAGAAAATTTTTCAAATTACATGTCCAACCAATGATTTGCTAAATAATTTAAAAAATCAAAATATTTTTGAAGTGGAGAAAGTTTGTTATCTTCAAGACTCAATTATAAATACCTCGGATTTTATACACAAGATTCAACATAAAAATAAAATTTTATTAGATAAAGTTGAAAATTATAAAGATTATTTTTTAGCAGTCGGCAGACTTACTAAGCAAAAAAATTATCAATATCTAATAAATGAATTTGTTGATTATCTAAAGATAAAAAAAAAAGCTGTATTGTTAATTATTGGTGACGGTGAAGAAAAAAATAAACTTATAGAATTAATTAAGTTCAATAACGCTACAGATAATATTTTTATATTAAATCAAATAACAAATGTTTATCCATTTATGAAAAAAGCTAAAGCTCTTATTTTATCATCTTTATGGGAGGAGGTTGGTTTTGTAATTGTAGAAGCAGCTTTTTGTAATTTATTTGTTATTTCAAGCGATTGTCCAAATGGCCCTAAAGAGTTCCTGTCAAATGGTAATGCAGGATATTTATTTAAAAGTAATAAAAAAAATGAGTTAAAAAAAATGATAGAAAAATTTGATACAGAAAAGCAAAATTTAGATAAAATGAGGATAAATGCAAAAAGAAACACATTAAAATATTCATTGTTTAGACATTATCTAAGTTTAAATAAAGTATTAATAAATGAAAACTAAACATAAAATCTTATTTGCTAAAATAATCTTTTTCTTTCTTTCTAAGTTTAAAATCAAAAATAAAAAAGTATTAAGAAATAATATTAAGTGGAATCTTGATTTGTCAGAGGGTATAGATTTAAGTGTTTATCTATTTGGAAAATTTGAATTTGAAATAATAAAAGCAATAGCAAAACATAAGCTGACAAGAAAACCAGTTTTTTTTGACATAGGAGCAAATATTGGAGTTCAAACGTTGCAACTTCGTAATTATTTCAAAAATAGTACAATTCATTCTTTTGAACCAACAAACTATGCATATAATAAATTGTGCAATAATATCATTTTAAACCCAAAATTAAAAAAAAAAATTATTTTAAATCAA